>Ga0081538_10000029_pt1 | contig 124335 bp, 118 predicted proteins | sample TabmetS5T2R1_FD_71022 | JGI IMG/M metagenome (GOLD analysis project Ga0081538, IMG submission 71022) | Tabebuia heterophylla rhizosphere microbial communities from the University of Puerto Rico - S5T2R1 | ecosystem: Host-associated > Plants > Roots > Rhizosphere ... | reverse complement strand
ACAGATAAGGAACAGCGCGCAGGACGGCGACCGCGTGCGACGTCGGAGTGCCGCGTCGCATGGAAAGCTGAAGCGCGCGGCGTGAGCGCCTGGTGGCGGGGAGTGAGGTTCCGGGAACCCAGGCGCCGCGGCGCATTTATACTCGTCAAGCGACGATTGGAGGCTGGGATTCCAGAGACCAGCTGGCTGCTCGCGGCGGCCGCCGTGCTCCCGCTGCTCGTGCCGGCGAGTGCGGTGTCCTACCCGCCGGGTTTGGAGGCCACGGAGATCAGCTCCGCGAAGGTCTGTGGGGCGGGCGAGTGCGTGGTCGCGACCGCGCCGAGGACCTCGATGACTCCATCGGCGAGAACTTCTTGAGCCGCTCGCTAGGACGCTCCGCCGGCGTCCGCGTATTCGTAGCCTGCTGCGGCTCCTGCGGTGCGAATGCGTGGCTTTCGATCGAGCAGCTCGCCGCACGGGGCCGGCTGTTCGCCCCCGTCAAGGAAGGCACGCGCCAGCGACTCACGCTGCTCGAGAAAACCGTGAACGGCATCCGGCCCGAGATCCTCACGAACGTCTTGTACGTTCTCTCCAGGGACGATACGGCGGTCGCGGCGGTCAGGAGCACTGAGCTAAGCGCCGACGGCCACGGCTGTGCTTCGTCGGCACAGAGCGGGGGCGAAGCTCGCTCATTCAAGTCGGCAGTGCGATGGCCCATCCATGCGACTTGTGCTAGACGCGCGCGCGTAATAGGAGCGTGGCACCGAGGAGCGTGGCACCGCCCTCAGTGACAGTTGTCCGCCGGAGATCCGCTTCGGCGGTGACGCAACCAAACGAAGGGACGGTGGTATCGCACGGGCTGCTCCGCGAGAAGCCGGCGCTGTGCCCCACTATCTTGGTCGACTTCCTGACGAGCGACGCCGTACCCACCTTCGTCCGGTCCGCCGCGCGGCCCCGCCGAATCGGTTCATCGGGTAGTAGCACGGGTCAGGCGTCGCGGTGGACGACGTCGGGCGAGAACGCGGGTAGGCATACCGATAAGTACTCAGCGCTCCCGGGTGTGGAGTAGCGCACCCACTCTCCCGCGCGGACAAGTACCGCCTGGCCAGCGGCCACTTCGAGGCCGCCCGAGGCGGTCTCCACGCGCACTTCCCCGTCGAGCACGACGGTGTACTCGTCGAACTCCGGGCGCTGCCCGGGCTCGGTCCAGCCCCTGGGCGACCGCATGCGGGCGATGCTGGCCCGCACCTCGCCGGTGCTGGCGCGGCCGGTGAACTCCTCGATCGTCTTCGGCGGCTGCCCCGCCGCCTCAACCCGAACAGGCGATCCGATCAGCTCTGCCATGGCCTCCCAGCGTAGGGCGCGAGACGGTGGTCCTGACCCTTTCAGCAAGCCATCCCCTGGCCGGCCGCCGGAGCCCTCCCAGAGGCTTGACGCCAGGCAGACCGCTACTCCAATCGTCGAGGACCAGGACTGCCAATCTGCGCTTTGTAGTTCGTCCAAGCCGGTCGTCCTCGTGGCCGTGACATGCGCTCTCGCTCTCGGTCGTAGCCAGAAGGGCGTGGCTGCATTCAGTGGCCGTGAGGGGGCCGGGGACCCTAGTGCGGGTCGGTTTCGGTCGGGCTAGCGTCGTGGCAGAGGCTGCCAGTCCAGTGACGTCACGGTCGGGACCTCGAGGTTTGGGGGTGGCGCGTTCACCAGGCGGCGGAGGCCGCCGCCGGTGCTGCGAACCAAGTAGATGTCGCCATCTCGGATGAAGGCGATCCATCTGCCATCCGGGACCAGGAGGGACTGTCGCCGCCGCGTCGGGTGAGCCGACGTAGGCCGCGGCCGTCCCGCCGGACGATGTAGATGTCCCGCCTGACGACGCCCCGCCGGCTGCGAGGGCGGACGAACGCCAGTTTCGTCCCGCGCGGCGCCAAGAGGGGCTGTTCCCGCCCCGGTGGGTGAGCCTGCGCGGCCTGCCTCCCAGACGCGTCACCCAGATGTTCTCGCAGTCGGGGCGGCAGTAGAGGTCGCTGTAGCGGCCGAACGCGACTTGTCCTCTGGACGACCAATCCGGCGCCTCGGTCCATTGGGGGGTCACCTGGCTCAGCTCGGTCCCATCGAGCGAGGCGAGGAAGATGGAGCTCGGCCAGGGATCGACAGACCCGAGCCCGCGCTGGACCAGGAACCGGTCGCCGGCCGGCGACCATGCAAGCGCCCAGTACCTCCTCGTGGTGGCGTGCTCCTCGAAGGTGGTGCCGTCGGGCGCGGTCGTTCCGAGCCCCGGCCGAGACTGCCAGGGCGGTTGGAGCCCGAGGTCGAGCACGGTCTGAATCGTCGGGAAAACGATCATCCGGCCGTCTGGCGAGTAGCGGGGCGCGGAGACGGTGCAGTCGGTGAAGAAAGTCCGCCATGCGTCGGTACGAAGCGGGCAGTCCCGGAGCACACGCACGCGCCCGCTGCGTGGGCCGACGTCCCGGATGCTCGTCGCCGGCGGACCCGCCCGGAAGGCACTCTCGCCCTGCCACCCATAGACGATCTGTCCATTCCTGCCGGGAAACGTGGTGTTCGGGTCTGCTGCCGGAGGACTCGATCTACTCGCTGCTGGCCGAGTATGGCGATCGGATCGTCCGCGACAAGGACTTCGCCGACTGCTACTCGGAGCGCCGAGGGCGGCCTTCGATCCCGCCGAGCCTGCTGGCGGAGGTGCTGCTGCTGGCCTACCGTGACTGGCTCTCCGACGAGCGGGCGATGGAGGCGGTCCGCTTCGATCTGCGCTGGAAGGTGGCGCTCGACGTGCCGCTCGACCACCCGGGCTTCCACCCCACGAGCCTGGTGCGTTTTCGCGCTCGGCTGCTGCTCCACGGCATGGAGCGGCTGGTGTTCGAGCGCTCGCTCGAGCTCGCCATGGAGCTCGGCCTGATCGAGGGTGAGGCGGAGCAGATTGTCGACTCGACCCCGATGCTGGGCGCCGCCGCGGTCCAGGACACCGCGACGCTGGTGCGCTCGGGCGTCCGAAGGCTGCTCGACGCGGTCGCGGCCAGCGACGCGGAGGCCGCCGCGGTGCTCGGCGCGGGGCTTCGCTTCGACTACTCGCGCCCGCGCGTGAAGCCGGAGGGCGACTGGCACGATAAGGCGGCCCGCATGGAGCTCTTGGCCGCGGTCGCAAGGGACGCGGCGCGCGCGCTTAACGCGGTCGAGGAGGACGACGAGCTGATCGCAGACCAGGAGGTGGCCGACGCGGTGGGGCTGCTGCGCGAGATCGTGGGCCAGGAGTTCGAGGTCGATGACGACGAGGTGCCGCGCCCGCGCCACGGCCGCCGGACGCGCCAGGTCGTCTCCGCCCACGACCCCGAGATGCGCCACGGCCGCACCACCCCGTCGAAGCGCTTCACCGGCTACAAGCTCCACGCCGCGGCCGCGGTCGAGGCGCCGGTCCTGACTGCGATCTCGCTCTCAGCGGCGAACGAGCACGACGGCCACCACGCGGGAGCGCTCGTCGACCAGCAGCCCAAAGGGCGGCGCCCCAAGCGTGTGATCGGCGACACCGCCTACGGCAACGTCGAGGCCCGCGAGCTGCTGGAAGAGCGCTCTGTCTCGGCGCTCGCGCCGGTCCACACCACTTCGCCGAAGGACGGGTCGCTCCCCAAGGACGAGTTCGCGATCGATCTCGAGACCGACACCGTCACCTGCCCGCGGGGCAAGACGGCGCCGATCTACAAGCCGAGACGAAATCACCCGAGCGCCACCGGCGAGCGGGTCGCCCGGTTCGCGCGGAGCGACTGCGAGCCCTGCCCGCTGCGAGCGCGCTGCTCGCCGACCGGCCGGCGCGACATCCGCATCAGCCGCCGCGAAGACCTGCGCCAGGCCGCGCTCCGGGAGTTATCCGACCCCGCCGAGCGCGACCATCTCAAGTGCACCAGGCCGCTGATCGAGCGGCTGCTCGGACTCATCGTTCACCGCTACCGAGGACGCAAGAGCCGCTACCGCGAGGCCCGAAAATCGGCCTTCCAGGCCGTCTGGACCGCCGTCCTCGTCAACCTCCACCCGATCGGAGCCGCCCTGCGGGCCCAGGCGGCCTAACGGAAGCCGATCCAAGATCGCAACACCGCGCCAAGTCACCCCCGGTCGGTGGGAGAGCGGCACGCGCAGGCGCTCTTTTTCAGTGGTCTCCGACGCGAGCAGCGCGACTTTCCGGGCGTCGGCGGCGGCGTCCTGCACAAGGGGGCGGCCGCACTGATGTTGCAGTCTGGGCGCCGGGTAGTGGAGGATGTTTAGTCGGTGATGCTGGCTCGCTGCTGTTGCCTGCTTGTGGTGGTCGTTTGGCTGGCTCTGCCGGCTGTAGGCGCGGCCCAGGGCGGGGGTGGCTTCGAGCCGTCGCCGCTGCGGCATGTACGCGTGGGTGACATCTCGGTGGGCTACCGCACGATCGGCGCCGGTCCGCCGCTGGTGCTGGTCACCGGCTACGCCGCGACCCTGTATGTGTGGGACCCGGGGTTGTTGACTCGGCTGGCGGAGCACCGCCGGGTGATCGTGTTCGACAACCGCGGGGTCCTCACGACCACCCGCGGGCGCGGCCGGCTCACGATCCAGCGCATGGCGGACGACACGGCGGGACTGATCCGCGCGCTCGGCTATCGCCGCGCCGACGTGCTGGGATGGTCGATGGGCGGCAACATCGCCCAGGAGCTCGCGCTGCGTCACCGGGGTCGCGTGCGACGCCTGGTGCTGGCCGCCACCGATCCGGGCTCGGCGCGGGCGACCCAGCCCACCAGCCGGCTGGCCCGGAGGGTCCTCAACGATCCGAACCCGACCATCCAGGAACTGCTGCGGGCGATCTTCCCGCCCACCAAGCAGGCGGCGGCCAACGCCTACATCCAACGCCTCCTGCGGTGGCCGGGGGTGCAGCCGAGCGACTTCAACGCCTCACCGGAGATCACGCGCGAGCAAACCGTGGCCGGGGGAAGGCGCTGGCTCTGCCGCAGCTGCGGGGCGTACGGCCGCCTGCCCAGTCTGCGAGCGCCCACCCTGGTCGCCGATGGTCGCCGCGACATCCTCGAGCCGCCGGGCAACTCGCGGATCATTGCCCGCCGCATCCCGCGCGCACGGCTCGCCCTCTACGGCGCGGCCGGCCACGCCTTCCTGTTCCAGCGCCGCGCCGACTTCGCCACGCGGGTCAACTCCTTCCTCGAGTGAGCCCTCCACCGCGCGAACGTCAAACCCCACCGCGGGAACCGTCCAAGCGACCGGCCCCTGAACCAGGGCGTCGCGTGAGGTGAAGCTCCCGGCTCGCGTGAAGGCGAGCGCCTCCGCCCAGCACTATCGACGCTCGCAAAGGCCGTGAATCCGCGTGCGACGACCAGCAGGAGCGGCCGGCGCCAGTGCCGCTCCTCGACGAACGCGGGTGCAGCGCGTCCACCGATCGGGTGCTCGCGCACACCTCCTGCTCGTCCATCCCGGTCATCTCAGGTCGACCTGCGAGGCGCTCGCTTCCTCGCGAGGCCGTTGCACAAGCCCGGGCGAACCCACGCGATTCGGTCTTCGCATCACGGGATCGCGACGGCACGCACATCAGGCCGGTTCGCCCGACGACAAGCAATGCCACACCGCCCGCAAGCGATATTTCTGCATCGCCGCCAAGTCCTACTGGTCGACAGTTGAGACCAGCAGCTGCAAAAGGAGAGCACGTGCACGCAGCCCTTGTGACGTTGACGATCGATCCGGATCAAGCGCCGGCGGCAGCCAACACGCTCGTGAACGAGATCCTGCCAAGGGTCCGCTCCGCTCCTGGCTTCGTCGCCGGCTATTGGCTAGAGCCTGCCGACGGTCAGGGCTTCTCGGTCGTCCTGTTCGAGACCGAGGAGCAGGCACGCGAAAGCGCTCCGCCGGTCAGCAGCTGGACCGCCCCCGGCGTCACCATCAGCGGCGTTGACTTTCGGCGAGTAGCGGCGACCGCCTGAGAGCGTTCGGCGGACTGGTTTGACAACTCGGCCGGGCGCGCTCTAGCTCGATGTGCGCGGAGGCGAGGTTGTCGAGGCGGCGGCGCCCTTAGGCGGAGGAGCACTGGCACATGGAGCTCGGGCTCGTCGAGGACGCCGGCCGCGAGCGGAGCTGTGCCGTTGCGGCGCCTTGGACCAGCACGTTCCTCTCGCCCGCAGTCCGCTTGGCCTCGGTCGTCGCGGTGCTGACGTCGGACATATAGGTGACCAGCGGCCACTGCCCAATATCAGACTCGTCAGCTCGCCCCGCATCGGCCACGCTCTGCCCTTGCGATCCGCTCGCAGCGGCAGGTCGTGGCAGCTTGCGGATGGGATCTGATGGTGTACGGTCGGTCAGGCTGCGCGCCAGAGTGAAGGGAGGTGCACGACGCGCGCCAAGAGCCATGACCGCACCTGAGCGGCGGCGACGATCGTCTCCGCAATCGGGGATCCGAATGGGGCGTCTTCTCGGAGCCGTTCTCGTCACAGCGCTCGCGCTGATAGCGGCGTTGGTCAGCCGAGGTCATGGGTCCACACAGCAGTTGCTCCCTAGGCTTCAAGCGGTAGCCGACCGAGCCACTAGTGTCGCCTTCCTCGACCAACGCGAGCTGAGCCACGTCCCTGGGCTCGCGATCACCGTCGTCACCCCCTCGGAGAGAGCCTCAAGCGCGGTGGGCGGGATCGGCGACCTGGGGTCGGGCGCCCGGGTCAGGCGCGGCCAGGTACAGCCGGTCGGCAGCGTCACCAAGCCGTTCATCGCCGTGCTCACGATGCGGCTCGTCGAGAACGGAAAGCTCCAACTCTCGGAGGGGGTGCTTCAGATCGCCGCGCGCTACGGCGGACCCGGCGCGGCGCTGTCCGGGCTCGCGACCCGCTATCGCGCGAGACTTGAAGGCGTCGATCTGCGTGAACTACTCAACCACACCAGCGGTCTCTTCGACTTCAGCGAGTCCGATCGATTCGCCCACGCTGTTCTCAAGCGACCACTGGCCGACCGATCGCTGGGTGTGCTGGCCCGCTGGGGGCTGCAGCATAAGCGGTACTTCCGGCCGGGCGCTCCCGGTAAGTGGCAGTACTCGAGTACGAACACGGTGCTCGAGGCGATGATCCTCGAGGCGGTGACAGGGCGCTCAATCGCCGAGCAGGTAGATAGCTTGATCAAAGAGATCGGGCTCAAACACACGTACTACGACCCGACTCCGAGCGAGCTTCGCAGGCCGCCGATCGGTCGACTGCTGCTACACGGCTACCAGCCGGCGCTCGCCGGGGACCCGAACCGGAAGTTCTATTCGAGCATCGCGCGCCCGAGGAAAGCCCAGCTCACCCTCCGCCCTCCCGTGACCCGGGTCACGGCCGGGCTTCCCCGTACCGGCAGGGCCACCGAAACGTCGAGGCTTAAGCGCGCGCAGCGGTTCCGGTACTTCGACGTCACGGATGGCTACAGCCTTTCCCTCGCCGGTCCGGCGGGCAGCCTCGTGAGCAACCCGCGCGATCTGGCCAAGTTCTGGACGGCGTTCCTCGGTGGCCGACTCGTTCGCCCCGCGACGATCGAGGCCATGGAGCAGACCGTCCCCACCGGCAAGAACGCGGGCTACGGCTTGGGACTCACCGAGCTGACTATGCCAGCGGGCAGCCTTTGGGATGGCTCGCCGAAGGTAAAGCTGTTCGGACACGGCGGCGCGATCTTCGGCTACAACACCGGATCCTTCTATGTCGAGGATCGCGGGATCATCTTCAGCCAGACGCTAAACGTGCTCCCGACCCAGAACATCAACGAGCACATCTTCAGCAATGTGCTCCGGGTCGCGCTGCGGCGGGAACTTCGGGAGCGAGGCGGGCACCCCAACGCGCGGGTGCCTTGACGGCCGGGGCAAGGGCCGCGTGGAGATGACCGGCCGCTGCCATCTCGGGGCGGATGAGGGGCAGGAGCGCACCCTCGGAGTGCTGCTCCTCGACGAACCCGGATGCGCCGGCCCCGCGTTTCCACAGATCGAGCACTTCCGGCCGGCGACCTCGCGCGCAGGTCGCGGCCCTTCGTCGGGTTCGATTCGACGTGATCGCCGAGACGCAGATATACGGCGCGGGATGGACCGGGAGCGGGCGCTGCGCGCCGACCGGCGCAGCGCAAGCTGCCTTAGGGCACCGGGTCACTTTCAGGTCTCGTCGATCGAGCGGGGCGGCGCCATGTGGTCGGGTTCAGGCGCATGCTAGGAGGACGCGTTCGCGGAAGCCGTCGAAGCTGGGGATGCCGCCGCGGCCGGTGGACTTCGTCTTCTGCGTGGTCATGGGGGTCCTTTCCGGCCCAGCCACCGGGTCGGGCCCGCCGCTCGCCCCTCCGGGGCTCGCGCCGCACCCGACCCCGCGCGTCAAGCCAGTCGGTCACCCCGACCTCACACAGAAGGTCGGACAGAAGCCTGGAGCGTGGTCAACCAGCCCGGCCCGCTGCGCGCCTTCTACCTGCGGATCCGCTCGCGCCGCGGGCACGGCAAGGCGATCGTCGCCACCGCCCGCAAGCTCGCCGTCCTGTTCCGGTGCAAGCTCACCCGCGGCCAGGACTACGCCCACCAGCAGCCGTCGCTGACCGCCCAGAAGCTGCGCCGGCTCGAGCTCGCCGCCGGCGCGCCGGTCCGCAAGGGCAAGCCCTCCGGCGTCTGGGTCACCCACCACAAGCTGCGCCACGCCGACAACCAGCTCGCCGCCCAGGCGCAGGCCTCCCACGAGCGCACCGTGCGCGACTGGAAGGCGTCAGGCCCCAAACAGAAGGAAGCGGGCGCGGGCGTGACAGCGGGGCGCGCACAGTTCAAAGGCCCTCTAAGGGCAAGTCGCGCGGCAGGCCCGCGAGCCCCAGTCGCCTGCACTTCGACACGTCATCGGCCCGCGCCCACAACACAACCTAACGCCGCTCACCGACGTCGACAACGACCACGACGACCGCGTCTACGCAAATACCGGCCGCAACCACGCCGATCGCGACCCCGCAGGCCAAACCGGGACCACAGGAGGCGATCTAAGGCCCCCCACGAGCTCCCCACGACCGATCCATCATCCGAAATCAGCCCCAAACTCCGTCAAACGCGTCGCCGACCACCCCTGCTTTTCATCGGTCGTCCGATGCGGGCGTCTCGTGCTTGACCACCGAGACGCTCGCTCCCGCGCGCCAGCAGCAGCGCCACGACGGCGCGCATCTCGCATCATTGACCGAGCTAGGCGAGCGTCGGATCGTTGGAGAGCTCGACGACCCGGCGTGCTAGGGCCCGCAGGACCTTGCGCTCGACGCCCGGGTTCTCGTCGACCAGCCGCCGGAACGATTTGCTCGCTAGCACGAAGAAGCGCAGCGGCGTCTTCGCCGTGACGGTCGCCGTTCGGGGGATTTGCTCGAGCAGGGCGATCTCGCCGAAGAACTCACCGCCACCGCGCGTCGCCACGCGTTTGCCCTTCCTCGTGACCTCAGCCTCTCCCTCAACGAGCACGAAGAACTCGTGCCCGATTTCACCCTCCTTGCACAGCACCTTGCCGCGCGGGACCTCGAGGTCCTCGCTCACCCGCGCAAGCTGTACGAGCTCCTTGCGCGAAAGGTCTTGGAAGAGCGGGGCGCTCTTCAGTGCCTCGACCTTCGTGTCCTGCTTGAACAGCCTCATGCACCGACCCTATTCGCGCCCCCTGGCTGAGTGGAGCCGCGGACGGACTCCCGCCCCGAGGTACGCGCCCGACGGCGCCCGGGCCGCCTCAGCCCCGGGCCCGGCCGATGCGAGCGTCCAGAGCCTGATAGTCGACTGGCGCCCGCGCACGTCGAACTCGCCCGCGTACGCGAGATCGTCCGGCGGGGACAGCAGGGCCCTCCGCGTCGACTCGGCAATCAGGATCGACTGCCGCGCCGACTTCGTCATCTCCTCGAGGCGCGCAGCAGTGTTCACGGTGTCACCGTGCACCGTGTACTCGAGCCGCCGCGCCGAGCCGACGTTGCCGGACATGAAGTGCCCGCTGTTGAGGCCGATGCCCATCGCGAAGCCGTCGCTGAGGCCGTGCTCGCGGAGCCAGCGGTTGAAGCGAGGCAGGCGCAGCCCGAGCATCTCGCGCGCCGCCGCGAGCGCCCGGTCGGCGTGGTCGTCGAGCCCGATCGGCGAGCCGAAGACGGCCAGGACGCCGTCGCCGCGGTAGCTGACGAGCGTGCCCCCGTGCGCGAAGATGGCGTCGATCATCTCTCCGAAGTATTCGTTCAGCAGCTCGATCACCCGCTGCGGAGGCGTCGACTCGCTGAACGCCGTGAACCCTCTGATGTCTGTGAACATCACCGTGCCCACGTCGCGACTGCCGCCGAGGCGCAGATCGGCGTCCGCCCGCTCAAGGACGTCCTCGACGACGTGCTCCGGCACGAACCGGGAGAAGACGCCCCGCACACGCTCCTGCTCGAGCTCGTACAGGCGCTTCTTAGCGAGACCGGCGTTGATCCGGGCGCGGAGGAGCACGGGATCGAAGGGCTTTGGCAGGTAGTCCTCCGCTCCCATCTCGATGCAGCGGACGACGCTGTCGATCTCGTCGAGCGCAGAGATCATGATCACCGGCAGGTGCTGGAGCGCCGAGTCGCCCTTGATTCGCTCGAGCACGAAGACGCCGTCGAGCTCGGGCATGACGATGTCGAGCAGGACCACATCGGGCGGGTCCTCCTGCAGGACCCGGAGCGCCGTGCGGCCGTTCTCCGCCGAGCTCACGCGGTGGCCTTCCCGCTCGAGGCTGCGCGTTAGGAGCAGGCGGTTCACCCGGTCGTCGTCGACAACGAGGATGTGGCCCGCGGACGCGCGGCCGGTCATCGAGGCGTCCGTCCCTCGCGAACAGCCTCGAGGCCCTCCCTCACCTGCTCCCACGTCCGCTCGACTCGCTCGAGCAGCGCCGACCCCCCGGTCAGCGCCCCCCGCTGGGCCACGGCCTCGAGCTCCCGGCAAAGCTCCGAGAATGCCTGCGCTCCGAACGTCGCGCAATGCGACTTGAGAGTGTGCGCCAGCCGGCGCGCTTCCTCGGCATCGCCTCGCTCGACGGCGCTGCGAAGGGTCGCTATCTCCGCGGGCGCGTCCTCGAGAAACGCGTCGATCAACTCCCGCACGGCCGCCCACCCCTCACCGCCGCCCCCGAGCGACGAGGCGAGAGCGTCGAGCACCGCCCCGTCGAGCGCGTCGTCTGAGGGTGCCGCCGAATCGTCCGTCACGCCGCCCCTCCGGGCGTCGCTGAGCGGGCGGCAGCGCGCCAACGCCAGGGAGAGCTTGTCGACGCGAATCGGCTTCGAGAGGTGGTCGTCCATCCCGGCCGCGAAGCATTCCTCGCGATCGGCCTCCATCGCGTTCGCCGTCGTGGCGATGATCGTCGGCCCCTCGCCCGGGGCGAACCGCGCACGAATCCGGCGCGTCGCCTCGAGGCCGTCGAGCTCGGGCATCTGCACATCCATGAGCACGACGTCGTAGGGCTTGTGCTCGAGCGCATCGAGCGCCTCGCGCCCGTTCTCGACCACGTCGGCGCGGTAGCCGAGCTTGCCGAGCAGCGCGAGCGCAAGCCGTCGGTTGACCGCGTTGTCCTCGGCCACTAGCAGGCGCAGCGCCGCCGTGCGAGACCGCGTGTCGTCGGCCGCGTCGCCGGTCGTCGACTCGGGCACCGCGTCAGCCGCGAGCACCCGAACGAGCGCCTCGTAGAGGTGCGACGCCTTCACCGGCTTGGTGAGCTGCGCCGAGAACTCGGGCGCCGCGCGCGCCTCCGCCAGCCGCCCGATCGACGTCAGGAGGATCAGCGGCAGAGCCCTCTCGGCCCGATAACGGCGGATCTCGCGGGCGAGCGCGAGACCGTCCATCTCCGGCATCTGCATGTCGAGCACGGCCGCGTCGAACGGATCGCCGCGCCGGATCCGGACGAGCGCGTCCAGGGGGGACTCGACCGCCTCGACGAGCAGCCCCCAGAGCTCCCCCTGTCGCCTCACGATCTCGCGGTTCGTGGGGCTGTCGTCGACGACCAGCAGGCGCTTGCCGGCGATCCGAGGCTCACCGTCGAAGCGATCGGGGGAAGGCCGAGCGGCCGCCTCGCGCGCCACGATCTCGAAGTGGAAGGTCGACCCCTTGCCCTCCTCGCTCTCCGCCCACAGCGTGCCGCCCATGATCTCCGCCAGCCGCCTGGAGATCGCCAGGCCCAGTCCCGTGCCGCCGTAGCGCCGCGTTGTTGATGCGTCCACCTGGCTGAACGACTCGAAGAGACGGTGCATCCGCTCTGCCGGTATGCCGATGCCGGTGTCTCTGACCGAGAAGCGCAGCCTCCACCGGCCGTCGCCGCGCTCCTCGGCGGCGACGGCGAGGACGACCTCCCCAACCTCCGTGAACTTGACGGCGTTCGCAAGCAGGTTGCCGAGCGCCTGCCGCAGCCACGTCGAGTCGCCGAGGATCGCGGCCGGCACGTCTTGGTCGAGCAGGCAGCCGAGTTCGATCTTCTTCTCGGAGGCCCGGACGGCAACCAGGTCGAGCGCGCTCTCGGCGCACTCGCGCACCTCGAGCGGCTGCTCCTCGAGGTCGAGCTTGCCCGCCTCGATCTTTGAGAGGTCGAGGACCTCGTCGATGATCCGGAGCAGCGCGTCGCCGCTCGTCCGGATCACCTCGGCATAGTCGCGCTGCTCCTCTGTCAGCTCAGTGTCGAGCAACAGCCCGCCCATCCCGATCACGGCGTTCATCGGCGTCCGGATCTCGTGGCTCATCCTCGCCAGGAACGCGCTCTTCGCCTGGGTCGCCGCCTCCGCCTCCTCGCGCGCACGGTGAAGCTCGGTGATGTCGTGGTAGAGGACCAGGTAGCCGGTTCGCTCGCCGTCCACCACCAGGGGCACCGTCAGGATCTCCACGTCCACGAGCGCGCCGTCCTTGCGCCGGCGCTGAGCGATCACGTGCGCCAGGCCCTCCTCGTCGGCCTGGCGGCGGACCGCCCTGCTTTCCTTGCGCAGCGCCTGGGTCGGGAAGAGAAGGTCGTCCAGGGCCCGACCGACGGCCTCTCCCTGCTCGAAGCCGAAGAGCATCTCGGCCGCCGGGTTCCAGGACCGGACGTGCTCCTCGATGTCCAGGGTGACGATCGCAACAGGGCTCAGCTCGAGCAGCTCCTGGTAGTAGGCCTTCTGCCGGCTGAGCTCGGCCTCGCTCTCGCGGAGCGCCTGCTCGGCGGTCTTTCGCTCCGTGATGTCGAGCAGAAAGCCCTGGAGCGTCAGCGGCCTTCCCTGCTCGTCCGTCACAACCACGGCCTCGTCGCGGATCCAGATGACACGTCCGTCGGCGGCGATCAGCCGGTACTCGGTGCGCAGCGGCTGCCCGGTCGTCCTCGTGCGCTCGTGATCGTCGAGGACGCGCTCACGGTCAGCGGGATGGAGCACCCTCAGGAAGAGATCTGCTTCGGTCTGCCACTGCTCGGCCGTGTAGCCGAACATCCGCTCTACATGTGGGCTCGTATAGATGTTCGAGCTGAGCTCGTCGAGGCGGTCGACATAGATGGCGAGCGGCAGTTTCTCCACGAGTTGGCGATACCGCTCCTCGGCCTCGCGGAGCGCCTCCTCGAGCCCCTTGCGATCGGTGATGTCGACGAGGTAGCCGTAGCGGTATCCCGGCCGATCCTCCTGGTCCGCGATGGCACGGGTCTCGTCGAGGAACCAGCGCACGCGCCCGTCGCGCGTAATCATCCGGTATTCGGCCCGGAAAGGCTCGCCCGCCTCCCTCGTCCTGAGCTGCTCGGCGATCACCCAATCGTGATCGTCGGGATGGAGTACCTTGAGGAAGAAATCCGGGTCAGCCGCCCACTCATCAGCCGTGTAGCCGAGGCTCGCCTCGAGCTGCGGGCTCATGTAGACGTTGGAGCTCGCCTCGTCCGTCCGGTTGATATAGACCGTCAGCGGGCCCTGCTCGATAAAGGCCTGCAGTTGACCGCTCAGGAACGTCTCCTCGACCTGGTGCTCGTGCTGCCCTTTGATCCGGCGAGCCTGGGCCACCGTAACCCTCCCGAGACGCTCACAAGCCAGCCTAGTCGCTCGTGGGCGCCTCTCCAAGCGTCGCCCGCCATCCTTGCGTCAACTTCGAGGGGGCGTGGCTGGCGCTCAAGGACGCACGATCCCTCGATGTGGGCGTCGAGCTCTCCCGTTGCGCGAGGAAGCGCGTCGCCTGAGGAGCGACCCGCCCGCCCGCAGACCCTCGTGCTTGAGCAAGGAAGGAGAAGCGGTCGCCTGGACGTGCCCCGCTTCGGACGAAGCGGGGCACGTCCACAGGTTGTGCGTGCTGCTTCTCGACGAGGCTGTCGGGAAAAGGGTTCGGGAGACGGGTCGGAGGTTCGAGGGTTCGCTGCGGGGTGGGGTTGCCGCCGGGCTCTTAGGCCGCGGCGGCGAGTGTCCGGTGGCGGTGGAGTTTGAGCAGGTTGTGGCTCGCGTTAAATAGCCGCCATTCCGAGCGACAGGCCGATCTTCCGCGGCGTAAGAAGCGTTTGAAGCCGCGGTTGAACTTCATTTGCCCGAAGACTGATTCGACCTTCTCCCGGCGCCTTCGGTAAAGCGCCTTGGCGTGGTCGGTGGAGAGCACGCGGCGCATGAACCCATAGAGCCCGCCGTCCCATCCCGGCCGGGCGCTCTGGCGCAGGCCCGAGTCGGGCGGGATCAGCACCTGGATGCCGCGCGCGTGCCCGCGGCTCGGGGAGTGGACCACCGGGCCCTCGTCCCACTCGAGCAGCTCGCTGCGCACGTCGTCCAGGGGGAAGTAGTAGGTGGGATGGTAGGGCTTCTCCCAGACCAGCAGCGGGCGTGTCGTGTCGACCACCGGCACGCCGCCGAGGAACGCGCACGCGCTTCGAAGAGCGCTCGAGCCGGACCTGTCCGCGGGTCGCTCATGGGTTCGGGCGCTAGTGCTCATTTCTCGGCTCCTCGCTTAGTGGACTATTTAGTCGATACCTCGAAGGTCAGATCGCGGAGATCAATCGGCGCCTCCGGGATGGCCATGCCGAGCACCCCTACATCCCGCTGCTGCTGAGCGCACCAGAGATCGGCTGGGTACTGGCCTTCACGATCGCCGCCGAGATCGGCCAGATCGAGCGATTTCCGTCTCCCCAGAAGCTGGCCGGCTACACCGGGCTCTGTCCCCGCGTCAATCAGTCAGGCGACAAGGACCGCCGCGGCCCGCTGACCAAGCGCGGCCCCAACTACCTGCGCTGGGCGCTGCTCGAGGCCACGATGCACGCGCTCAAGCACCCCGCCTACGCCGAGCGCCCAGCGCAACAAGCGCCAGGCTCGGCAAGCAGCGCGGCGCCAAGGTCGCCCAGGTCGACATCGCCCGCCGGCTCACCCACGCCGGGATGGTGGGCGCCATCGAGGTCACGCGCTGACCTAACCGCCGCGCCCGACCAAGGCATCGCCATCACCAAGGCTGGACCTCGTTGCGCGCTAGGGTGCCATCTTTCGTCAGCTCCATGACCCCGCGTCACCGCGGAGCCGGTCGTCGCCAGCGCAAAGGACGACTACGCAGGAGCACAGGTTGACAGTGCTGCTGCTCGACGAAGGGGAGTGTGACGCCGAGCCGTTGACTGCGCCCGGGCCGCTGCCCACCCGACCCCACGCGATCTTTCGCCCCTGCCACTCGAACGTCTCAGTCAGTTGCATCCGCCGGGACCGTACCGAGCGACGACCAGACACCCAGCGAGCGCGGCCGCCGCAGTGGTCCCGACGACGAGCCCGAACGTCGCCCCGCGAGATGGTCGCTCATCGATGCAGGGCCACTGGCGTGGTCAGCGCGATCCCCAGTCGGGTCGCACGTCGGGCTTGGACCCGTGGGTGAGCTGGCGCCTACCCTCGCCGTTGCGCTTCATGGTCCAGATGTGGGGAGGTGTCCGGGAGGTCGCGTGAACGAAGGCGATCCGCCCGCCGTCGGGTGACCAGACCGGTTCGAAGGAGAAGCTGCGTTCGCGCTCCCTGCGCAACCGCCGCAGGCCGTCGCCGCCCGGGCGGACGGTGTAGAGCTCGACGGCCGCCTGGCCCTCGAAGGAGGAGTTGAACACGATCCGCCTTCCGTCGGGCGACCAGTCCGGGTTGCCCGCGTTGAGCCGCATCGGAGTGATCCGGCGGAGGTTCGATCCGTCTGCGTTCAGCACGTAGATGGCCGAGCCGAGGTGCGGTCTGGCGGTGATGTTGAGGATGGTCACGGCGATCCGCCTGCCGTCCGGCGACCACTGCGCCTCGTGTAGCTCCTTGCCCTCCGCCTCACGGGTACGGAGGTGGAGCAGCAGCTGCTCGTCGCTGCCGTCGGCGTTGGCGGTCACGAGATCGAGCGCTGCGGCGTTGTCCTTAACGATCGGCCCGAAGGCGCGCTCGAATACAAGCCGGTTCCCGTCGGGTGACCAGGCGGGTGCGCTGGAGCCCAGGCACGGCTCGGCCGCGCACGCGGTGACCCGCACCGGAGCCGAGCCGTCGGCTCCCATCGTGAAGATCGTGTCCGGCATCGCTCCGCCGAAGCGACGCTCAAACGCGATTCGCCGGCCGTCCGGCGAGTAGTCGGGATCAAACCCGTTGCCGCCGCGGGTCAGCCGCCGCGCCCTCGCGCCGGGCCGGGCCACACTGAAGATCTGCGAGCTCTGCTCGTCCCTCGGGTCGACGATCCGCTGGAATGCGATCGGCCCGCGCTTGCCGGGGAACGTGGCTTCGGCGGCCGGCGCAGCGCCCGCAACGGCGGCGGCGCCAGCTACGGCGATGAGCGGCGCGCCCAGGCGCGGACTGCAACCGGCGATGAGTCCCTTCATTAGTCCCCCTGGCTTGCGGGCGCAGAGGCGCTTGCGCTGGCGAACGCTGGACCAGTACGCCGCATACGAGTGTCAGAGGCCACCCTAGGCGCACTTCGACCTTCCGGCAAGGACGACTCAGTCAGGCGCGCCGAAGCCGTCCCAATCTCATACTGTCTCCGTCTGGTGCCACGCCGAATACCGGGACAAGCCTCCGGGCGGGCACGGAGCGTCAGCATCGAGTAGAACCTGCGAGTAGGCCAACGAGATCCGCGAGCTGCGAGTGAAGTAGCGCGAAGAGAGTACCTCGCATGACGCCCAACGCCGCGCTGTTGTCCCCGCTCCGGATCGGCCCGGTCACGCTCGCCAACCGCGTGGTCTCGACGTCGCATCAGACGACACTCGTCCACGACCACCTCCCGACAGAGGACTTCGTCGCCTACCACGCCGCGCGCGCGGCCGGCGGCGTCGGCGCGATCTTTCTCGAAGCCACGGCCGTCCACCCGACCGGGCTGCTGACGCCGCACACCCTCGGCGGCTACCTGCCCACCATCGTCGCCGGCTACGAGCGCGTCGCCGGCGTGGTGCGGCCCCACGGCACGAAGCTCTTCGTCCAGCTCTTCCACGGTGGGCGCGAGCAGTTCGGCGGCGCGCCGCGCCCTCCCGCTGTAGCGCCCTCCGCCGTCCCCAGCCCGCGCTTCCACTCCGAGCCGCGCGCGCTGACCCGCACCGAGATCGGCGAGATCGTCGCGGGGTACGCCGCCGCCGCGGCCAACGCGCGCCGCGGCGGAATCGACGGCGTCGAGGTCTCGATGGCGCACGGCTACCTCGCCCCGCAGTTCTTCAGCCCGCGCACTAACCTGCGCGACGACGAGTACGGCGGGGACCTCGACGCCCGGCTGCGCTTCGCGGTTGAGATTCTGAAGGCGATCCGCACCGAGGTCGGACGCGAGATCGCCGTCGGCGTCCGCCTGTCCGCCAACGAGATGGCCCCCGACACCGCCGGGCGCGACGAGTGCGCGGCGATCGCGGAGCGTCTCGGCGCGACTGGGCTCGTCGACTTCGTCTCGATGGCACTCGGCCACTCCGCGTACTACCGGGGCTCCACATACATCGCCCCGCCCCCGCCCGTGCCCGAGGACGCGATCGCGACCGAGTTGCCGGCATGGCCGCAGCCAAACGTCGCGCTCATCGGCACGACGCGCATCGTCGACCTCGACCACGCCGAGCGGATCGTGGCCTCCGGGCGGGCGGATGCGGTCGGCATGACCCGCGCGCTGATTGCCGACCCCGATCTCGTCGCCAAGGCCGCCGCCGGTCGCGCCGACGACGTCATCGCTTGCATCGGCTGCAACCAGGCGTGCATCGGCCATTACCACGCCGGAGAGCCGATCGGCTGCGTCGTCAACCCCCAGACCGGGCGCGAGCGGCGCCTCGGCGCGGTGACGCGCGCCCCGCAGGCCGTGCTCGTGGTCGGCGCCGGTCCCGCGGGCATCGCGGCCGCGCTGGAGGCAGCGCGGGCCGGCGACCGCGTGACGCTCGTCGAGCGCACGGACGGGATCGGCGGCCAGTTCGCTCTCGCCGGCCGCGCGCCCGCCCACGCCGAGACGTGGCGGCGCTACGAGCGCTTGGCGGGCCGGGGCCTCGAGCGCTCGGGCGTGACGCCGCGGCTCGGCACGGTCGCCGACGCGGCGATGATGGAGGGCGTCGACCGGGTCATCCTGGCCACCGGCGCTGAGCCCTATGCGCCGCCGCTCGGACGGCTGGACGGCGTGCGGCTGGCGCAGGCCTGGGACGCCATCGCCGACCCAGGCGGCGTCACCGGACCGGTGCTCGTCGCCGACTGGGGCGGCGAGTGGGCCGGCCTCGACGCCGCCGAGACGCTCGCGGGCGCCGGGCACGACGTGACGCTGGCGTGCGCGGCCGCCGCCCCCGGCGAGACGCTGCACCAGTACCAGCGCAACGGCTATCTGGCCCGGCTGGATCGGGCCGGGGTGCGCCTGCACCACCACTTCGAGCTGGCGAATACCGACGGCGCCGTCGCGCTGCGCCACGTCTTCTCCGGGCGCACCGAGCCGCTCGGCCAGGTCGCGACGCTCGTCCTGGCGCAGGGACGACGGCCCCGGGACGACCTCTGGCGCGCGCTCGACGGCGACGTGCGGGTCACCCGCGTCGGCGACGTGCTCGGCCCGCGAACGCTTGAGGAGGCCGTGCTCGAGGGCTTCTTGGCCGGCCGCGGCGAGCATCAGCGCGCGGCCTAGACGATTGATTCCACGGGGCGGACCAGGGGACGTAGTCGGCCAGCGCGCGGCTGTGTCGGCCGAGCCAGTGGGTGAGATACGCGCATGAACCAGCTAACTAACGCGGCGAGAAGAGGCCAGCTCGTCACGTTAGGGACAAAGAGCGGCGACACCGAGCTACCGCAAACGTCGACGCGTCTCGAAGCGTCTCGGTTCGCCGCAACCATGACGAGGCTGGAGTTGCCAGTTCCGCCCTGAGCAACCGCTGAGTTACCGATTCGTTGTTGGAAACGGGCTTCTTCGGGACTTGACTCGCGTCACACGTGACGTCTGTTCCGTCCTCGACCTCCTCATCACCGACGAGACCAACCGCAGAGACCGACCCAACCGGAACCTACCCCGCGGCGAATCTACAGCGCCAGAGGGACGCCCCGATCTCGACCACCGATGCGCCTGCCGTGGGCGGAAGCGGGAGGCCGGATCGGGAAACTAGCCCGCGTAATCGAACGTCGAGCCGTACCCGCACACGCCGCGGTAGTTCAAAGCGAGCGGGCCGTCCTCGATCACGAGGTCGTCCGCGACGAGCTCGTCGCCTGCCCGCTCATGTCCGGGGATCACGCACGTCACCGTCTCGCCGCCGGCGTAGCGGTCGCGGATCCGGACGCTGACGCGGTCGCGTATCCGCAACCACTGGCGATGGCGTGCGTGGTCGACCTCGATCTCGACCGGTCGCACGGCGACAAGTTCGCTTGGCTTCCACGCCCACGGGAAGTGCCGCTCCGCGTCCCCTCCGAAACGACCGCTGAAGATACCCTCGAGCGCGCCGCGCTGCTCGCTCGAAGCACGCGCGTCGAGGTACAGAATCCAGGTCCACGGCGACCCCGGCTCGTCGTCGCTGTAGCGGCAGGCCAGCGCCACCGGGACCCCCGAGAGGTTGGTTCCGCCCGCAGCGCCCTCCTCGATCAACCACGACAAGACCCCCATACAGACACCGTGCGTCGAGCGCCCGCCCGGCACGCCGTCGATCCGGCGGCAGGGACAGATGACCTCGCAGTTGCACGACTCGAAATAGGTGCCGCGGATCCGCCAACTCATCGCTTCGTCCATCATCGACATTCCGCGCTCGACAGGCAGCCTCCACTCCGGCCTCACGCAGATCGGAGGTCGTAGTATCGCGCCCCCTGTAGGTGCCGCCTGAATACTGGTCCGTCTGCGCGAGTCGGCGAGCGACGTCGAGCTGGGCAACCTTGGCGCCGCGCTGCTTGCCGAGCCGGCGCTTGGTGCGCTGGTAGCGCTCTCGATGGGCGGGATGGCGAAGCGCGTGCATCGTCGCCTCGAGCAGCGCCCAGCGGAGGTATGTGGGCCCGTGCTTGGTCAAGGGCCCGCGCCGACCCTTCCCGCTCGACTGGTTGACGCGCGGGTCGAGCCCGGTGTCGCCGACGAACGTCTCGGGCGATGAGAAGCGCTCGATCACGCCGATCTCGGCCGCGATCGTGAACGCCAGGACCCAGCCGATCCCAGGCACGGTAAGGAGCAGCGGCAGGTAGGGATGGTCGGCGTGGCCCTGCTCGAGCCGGCGGTTGAGCGCCGCGATCTGGCGCTCGAGGTCGTCGATCAGCTGGACCGATGCGGCCACGTTGCTGCGCCAGGGCTCGGGGACGTCGAGCCGCTCCAGCAGCCGGCGGCCCTCGACCCCGAACAGGTCGGTGACCGGAAAGGGCCGACCGAAGTTGATCATGGTCGAGCGGACCCGGTTCTTGAGCGCCGACTCGTGCTTGACCAGGTGCATCCGAAAGCGGGCCAGCTGGCGCTCCTCGCGCACCCACGGATCGGGCAGCCAGATCGCCGGCACCAGATCGCGCTGCGAGAGCATCGCCAAGACCAGCGAGTCGATCGTGTCGGTCTTGCAGGCCAGCGGTGCGAGGCCCTTGACCCTTCTGGGCGTCGGCGATCTCGACCGACCAGCCTTCCTGCTCGAGCGTGTCGTGGACGAGTCGGGCGCCGGTCGTCGACTCGACGACCGCGCAGACGTGCTGGCCGTGAACCCCGTCGATTCGCCGCGCCAGGATTCGGAGCGAGTCGACGTCAGGGGGGACGGCGAGCTGTCGACATGCTCGCCTCGCTCGGAGAGCAGGCAGACGTCGAGCTTGCGCGGACTGAGATCCGATCCCGCGTGCAACATCTGAAGCCGGGCCTCCTTGGTGCTCCTCGGTTGGTGACCACGACCGAGCCTGTCACCAACGGAGGCGCTCCTTCATGGCAGTCCATGGCAACAGCGCCGCGCGTTCGTGCGCCACCGCCGCTTCTGCCTCCTTGCGATACGGAGCCGGGCGCTAGCAGGGCGGGCGCGGGCAGACAGGCAAGTTCGGTCGCTGCTCGGGCGCCAGGAGCGCTCCGAGGCGGTTGTAGATCGCCGAGGCGTAGGCCAGCGACGGCTTGCCCTTGGGCTCCTGGGTGACGAACACGACCACGGCGGTTCGCTTGGGGGGCAGGTAGCTGACGACGCCGTTGTAGCCCGGCACCTGCGGGTTGGTGGCGATCCAGCCGTTTGTGACGCCGAATCCCATCGCGTAGTAGAGGCTTTCGGTGAGCGGTCCGAGACCGACGTTCTGTGGCCCTATCTGTAGCGCGTGAGACGAAGGCGTGAGCAGCGATCCGGTGCCGAGCGCCCTGGCCCAGCGGCCCAGGTCGCCCAGGGTGGAGGTCATGTTGCCCGCGTAAGGGACCCAGCTCGGCGTCCATCTGGTGGAGTCCTCGTAGCGGCCGCGGTCCTTGGTGTACCCGTGCATGACCGGCGCCGGGATGTGCGAGTCGAACCGCATCGCCGTCTCGCGAAGACCGAGCCTGCCCAGGATCTGCTGACGTAGGAGCCGCGCCACGGGCATTCCGCCGACGCGCCGCAGGACCTCCCCCAAGAGCACGAAGTTGGTGTCGGAGAACGCCCAGCTCGTTCCCGGCGCGAACAGCGGCGGCCGACTGAAGGCGAGCCTGATCAGCTCGGAGACCCTCCACCTCCGGTGCGGGTGGGCGTAGAACGACCTCTCGAACCGTTTCGTCGTGACGTAGTCGGGATAGCCCGAAACGTTTCGCGCCAGCATCCCGAGCGTCACCTGCCTTGCATTGGGGAGGTTCGGGAACCAGTTCGCCAGCGGGTCCTCGAGCCGCACCCGCCCCTCGTCGACCAGCCGCAAGAGCAGCGTCGTCATGAACGACTCCGTGGTGTTGCCGATCCTGAAGTGATCGGCCCTCGTCGCCGGCACGCCCGGCCGCGCCTCGCCGAGCGCGCCGGTCGCCAGCCTCCGGCCGTCGACCCAGACCCCGAACAGCGTCGACCGCAGCGGGTACCTCTCCATCAGAGCGCGCACCGTCCGCGTGATCTTCTTGCCGCTCGGCCGCGCCGCACTCGCCGTCTGCCCACCGGCCACGGCCACGACGACCGCGACCACCGCCAGCAGGCCGAGCGCCGTACGGCTGCGAGTCACCGGTCCATACTCGCGCACGGCGGGCGCGCGGGGCAACCCGCCGATCGGATGCCCCGCGGGACGCCGGCTGACCGAAAGGCAGAGGCCTTCGCCGTGACCGCCCTTACTCGTCATCCGGACGAGCTACACGGGTGCGCCGCCGCGCGATCGGCTCCGGCCTCGCTTCTGCATCCGTGGAAAGCCGGTGGCGGCCGGTTCGCTATCGCTTTCCATGCGACGCGGCACTCCGACGTCGCACGCGGCCGCCGTCCTGCGCGCTGTTCCTTTCGCCTGAACACGGCACTCTCGCCGTCACTCGGTCGGCTGCTGCCGTGGACGACGAGCAGGCATCTGGAAAGGGTGACGGGAGCCGACCGGCGACTGAAATGGCGGTCTGGTATTCGACCGTCGCGCGGGCGAGCGGGCGTTAGGCGGCTTCCCCTGCCACCGCCTCCACCGCGGCCTCCGCGTCGGCGTCGGCGCGCCTGAGCGCCCGGCGGCCCTCGGTGACGTGGCGGTTGACCCGGGTGTCGAAGGCTTGCGTCAGGCGAGTCGCCGATCTGTTCGTCACATGCGGCGGGTGGGCGGTACACACCGTGGTCAGCACTCAAACTCGGCACGTTTCGAGCGGATGCCTATCGACCGCGTGATCGTGCGCACTGGGCGCGATGAATTCGCTTGAGCGTCGGTCCCGCATCGAATCATGTGCGTTAGGCCGCCGAGTAGTAGGAGCGCAGCCCGTCGAGCAGGCCGCCGCGCAACGGGCTGCTCTTGATCGCGTTGAAGTAGGCGGCGTTGTGGGTGAGCGGGTCGAGCGGCGGGATGCGCACTGTGACGGGCACGGGCTCTCCGGTGACCTCGGGGTTGTCCCACGGCTTGTCGGTCTGCAGCCACGGTGGCGGCTTTCCGACTTGATGGAGCTTCTCGATCTCGAGGTAGCGAGCGACCGGGTCGGCCGTGGCCTCGGCGATGTCGGCGAGCGCCTTGGCCCAGCCCATGTTGGCGTCCCTGATGCCGGGGTAGATCAGCACGATGCGGCGGCGGTGGCGGCCGACCGTGATCGGCTCGGCGTGCTCGGCCTTGGCGGCGCGCATGAGGTTGTAGGTGCCGTAGAAGGGGTAGCCGTTGATGGCGACGAACAGCACGTCCCTTTCGGCCGCGGTGATGAGGTTGCGATAAGGGTCGCCGCCGCGGTCTGTGGTGACGAGCAGGTCGCCGTGCAGACCCTGCTTGAGGCTGGCCCAGGCGGTTCTGCCAGCCGAGCGCGTCGGCGGGGTTGCAGGTCGCCATCTGGCACAGCTCTAGGTCGGAGAAGGCGCGGTCGAGGCGGGCGCGGTTCCAGAGCTGTGCGATGTCATCTGGGCCGACACTTCCCCCGAACGCCGCCGCGGCGGTGACGTCGCGCGGCCATCGCCCCGCCGTCTTTTGGCCGCGGGCATAGGCCGTCGAGCGAGGCGGCGGCGTGCCGCCAGGCGTGAATCGTTTCGTCGCCGCCCGAGGTGCCAGCGCAACGCAGCCGCTGGCTAATGCCCGGCCGCGCCGCCCGGCGTCGTGCACCTTCGCTTGGGCTCAAGCGAGCGAAAGCCGCCGTCTTATCGCCAGATGTGGAGGCCCCTACCCCGGAATGGGGACAGTTTAGGACAGTGAATTGGACTCCAAACGCCGAAACGCGCCTCCAACGCGAGCGAAGAGCGCCCGGGCGGCGGCCATAAAAATCGGCGATTAGCAGGTAAAAAGTAGAAATGGCGAGGCCCGGAATCGAACCGGGGACACCACGATTTTCAGTCGTGTGCTCTACCGACTGAGCTACCTCGCCGAGGGCTGCGATGGTAGCGGGAGCTATACCCCCTAGGGGTATGATATGGTGCACATCATGGAGGCAACGACCCATTCGCACGACCACCACCACGAGCCGATGCCCACGTCCGGGCGCCCCCTCGATCGCGTCGCGGCCAGTGCGACCCTGCACTGCCTGACGGGCTGTGCGATCGGCGAGGTCGCCGGCGTGGCGATCGGCACGGCGCTCGGGTGGTCGGACGTCGCCACGATCGCCCTCGCCATCGGCCTTGCGTTCCTCTTCGGCTACTCGCTGACCAGCCTGCCGCTGCTCCGGGCGGGCCTCGCGTTCGCGACGGTGGTGCCCATCGCGCTCGCCTCGGACACCCTCTCGATCGCCGTCATGGAGTTCGTCGACAACGCGATCCTGGTGCTCATCCCGGGGGCGATGGAGGCCGGGCTCGACACGCTCCTCTTCTGGGGCAGCCTCTCGGCGGCGCTGGTGGTCGCGGGCCTTTTCGCCTTCCCCGTCAACCGGTGGCTGATCGCTCGCGGCAGGGGCCACGCCGCCGTGCACGAGACGGGGATCCACGGCGGACCGTCGCCGCAGTTGGTCGCGGTGATCTTCGCCGTCGCCGCGGTCTTCGGCGCGGCGGTGCTGATCGCCGAGGCGATCGGCTAGGCGAGACCCTCGGCCTTGTACTCGCGGAGGAACCCCTCGAAGAGCCGGCGGTGGCCCTCCTCGTCGTGGAGGATGTCGATGACCATGTCCTGGGTGACCAGGTCCTTGTCGTCGCAGAACTCGACGATCTTGTTGTAGTGCTCGATGGCGCCGGTCTCCGCCTCGATCACGCCCTTGATGACGTGCACGATGTCGGTCTGGTGCTCGGGCGGTTGCAGATAGCTCTGCTCCGCCTGGAAGTCGAGCGAGCCGGGAACGACGCCGTAGAGCTCCTTGATCCGCTCGCCGTATCGACGCGCGTGTCCAAGCTCCTCCTGGATGTCCTCCTCGAGCGACTCGATGATCTCCTGCGCGCGCACGCCGTCCGGATTGATCGAGTTCGCCATGTAGCTGATGACGGTCTCGACCTCCATCCAGTACGCCTTGGTGAGCAGCTCGATGAGCTGGTCCCGCTCGCCGCTCATCTCCTCGCTGAGGATCCCTTGGCGGGGTGTAGAGGTTGTCTCTGGAGCCATGTGTGTCTTCTACCTCCGGAAAGGGATCGCAAAACTGCCCGCGATGACGACTGAGTCGGAGCTGGAGCGGCTGGAGCGTCCGCCGCGTTCCCTGTGGAACCGGATCCTGGCGGAACCGGATCGGGCGCCCGAGTACATCGCCCTCGCCGCGGCCGAGCGGTTCGGGCCGCAGGCCGAGCAGTGGGTGCGCGTCGCGGGCCCCGGGAAGAGCCCAAGCCGGCTCGCGCGCATCGCCTACCGCAAGCACGTGCGGCTCGCGCGGCTCGAGGGTGGCCTGCTCGGCCTCGGCGGCGCGTTCACGGTCGCGCCCGACATCGTCGCGCTGCTCTGGATCCAGAGCCGGATGGTCTTCTACATCGCCGCCGCGTACGGCTACGACCCCCGGCACCCGATGCGCCCCGCCGAGCTGCTCGCCCTCCAGGGCGTCTACGAGACGCCGGCCGAGGCGCGGCGGGCGCTCGACGGCGTCGGGAAGCGGCTCGCGCAGGCCGTGGTGGAGCGGGCGATCGTCGGCCGCAGCACGGACAAGCTCCACCGGCGTCTGGTGAGGTATCTGGCGCAGCGTCTCGCGCGCCACTACGGCGGCAAGCTGATCCCGATCATCGGGGCGCCGCTCGGGGCGATGCAGAACGCCGGCGCGACCAAGGACCTCGGCAGGCTGGCGCTCGCGTACTACGGCGGCACGCGTTAGGCGCGACCGTACACCGGGATCGCCGCGCCGCTCGTCGGCCCCGAGTCCTCCGATACCAGGAAGCGCACCACCTTCGCGATCTCCTCCGGGGGGACCCACTTCGACCAGTCGGCGTCCGGCTGGGACTCACGGTTGGCGGGAGTGTCGATAACGCTCGGAAGGATCGCGTTGCAGCGGATGCCGTCGTCGCGATACTCGGCATCGAGAGCCTGGATGAAGGCGAGCACCGCGGCCTTCCCGGTGATGTAGCCGGCGGCGCCGGCGAACGGGCGCAGGGCCGGCCGCGCCGAGACGCCGACGAAGGCGCCGCCGCCGCGCTCGATCATGCGCGGCATCGCCGCGCGAGCAAGCATGAATGCGGGCGTCAGGTTGAGCGTGATGAGACGGGCGAACTCGCCCGGGTCGGTCTCGTGGACGCGTGGCCCGGACGCGAAGCCGCCTACGAGGTCCACCACCGCCTCCAAATCGTCGACCGCGGCGACCGCCGAAGCGGCGGCGCCGGGATCGAAGAGATCCGCCTCCACGAGCTCGACGGGGAGCGCCTCGAGCCGCTCGCGCTCCTTCGGGACGATCCACGTCGCGACGACCTTGTATTCGGCCGCGACCAGCTCGCGCACCACCGCCGCCCCGAGCGCGCCGGTGCCGCCTGCGACGAGCACTCCCATGTCAGGTTCCTCCCCGGGGGGCGACTCCATCGATGTGCGGTCTATCCCGTCCGACCACCCTTCTACCTTCGCAGCCTCGATGGAACAGACGACGCTCACCCCGACCAAGTGCTTCGTACGCGACCTGGTCGACGGGCAGGAGGTGGACACGGTCTTCCTGGTGCGGGCCCACAGCCGCCGGCGGCGGCGCAGCGGGGAGTGGTTCCTGAAGCTGCAGCTCGGCGATGTCACGGGCTCCGTCGAGGCCGTGCTGTGGGATGCGGTCGACGAGCTCGGCCCGGCGTGCCCGACGGGCGCGGTCGTGAGGGTCGCCGGCCGCTACGCGGTCGACGACCGCTACGGCGCCGGCATCACCATCCGGATTTTGCGGGCCGCCGCCGACGGCGAGTACTCGCTGGGCGACCTGGTGGAGGGTCCGCGCGTGGCGTACGACCAGATGGCCGCCGACCTGGCGGCGCTCGTCGCCACGATCCAGCGGCCCCACCTCCGCGAGCTGCTGCGCCGGCTGATCGGCTCCGCGAGCGAGAGCGGCCGGGCCTGGCGCGAGGCGCCGGCCGCGAAGTACTACCACCAGGCCTACCGGCACGGTCTGCTCGAGCACAGCCTCTCCGTCGCCCAGGGCGTGAGCGCCCTGGCCGCGACGTTCCCCGCGATCGACCGCGACCTGGCGGTCACGGGCGCGCTCCTTCACGACATCGGAAAGGTCGAGACCTACGCGCTCGTGAACGGCGCCATCGAGCTCACCGACCCGGGCAAGCTCCTGGGCGAGATCGCGCTCGGCTACTACAAGGTCAGGCGCGAGATCGAGCGGCTCGAGGACTTCCCCGCGGACGACGCCGACGGCCTGCTTCACATCGTCCTGAGCCACCACGGCAGGCTCGAGCACGGCAGCCCGGTGATGCCCTGCACCCGCGAGGCCACGCTCGTGCACTTCATCGACAACCTCGGCGGCAATCTGGGTAGCTTCGACCGCATCGAGAAGGCGCTCGCCGACGGCGAGCGCTGGTCGGCGTTCGACCGCGGGCTTTCCACGTCGGCGTACTTCGCGCCGCGCGCGGAGCAGCCGCGCGAGGCGGCCTGAGGTCGCGCGTCTCGAACCGATGTCGACTTACTGGTGCCATAGCACCAACAGATCGACATCGGTTTGGCGCGGCGACGCCTGAAGCGTCCTCAGCGCTTGAAGAGGCGCCGCATCAAGCGCTGGAATGACCGCAGCAGCGACCGCAAGAACGCGGCGATGCCCAGCCGTAGCCCCGACACCGGCTCGGCCGCCTCGGTCACCGCCTGCTGAGCCTCGGCGGGGGGCGCCTCGAGCTGCTTCTTCAGGCAGTCGGCGAAGCGCCCGACGAGCTGCGAGGAAACGTCGGCGACCATGCCGCGGCCGTACTGGGCCGCCGGTCCCGAGAGCGTGAGGTCGGTGACTATGTCCACGCGGGTACCGCCGTTCGCCGCGGCCAGCGAGGAGTCCACCTTCGCCCGGGCCGCGCCGCGGCCGCGCATCTCCCGTCCGTTCGCGGAGAGGGTCACGCGGCGGGCCGCCTCGTCGACCTCCTCGCGCTTCACGTCGGTGGCGAACTTGAGCGAGACGGGGCCCAGCTTGACGGCGACGTCCGCCTTCCAATTCGAGTCGTCGACGGTCTCCTTCAGCTCGGCGCCCGGCATGCAGGGCACGATGCGCGGCACGTCGAGCAACAGGTCCCAGGCCTGCTCCGGCCGGGCGGGAACCTCGAAGCTGTTCTCAAGTCGCACTGGCGCGCTCCTCGGCCGGAGCGTATCCAGTGGCGCGCGCGGCGTGCCGCCAGGCCACGAGCTGAGCGAGGATCGCCACGGCGATCTCCTCCTGGCCCGACGCGCCGAGGTCGAGCCCTGCCGGGCTGTGCACGCGCGCGAGCGACTCGTCGCCGACCCCGGCCTCCCGCATGGCCGCGAGCACGCTCCGCGCGCGGCGCTCGCTCGCGACGAGACCGACGTAGTGCGCGCCCGTGTCGAGCGCGGCCGCGAGCGCCTCCTCGTCGCCGCGGCCCATGCCGGCCACGACCACCGCATCGACTTCGGCGGCCACCTCGTCCGTGACCCGCCAGCCGATGTCGTCCGCCAGCCGGGCGAGGATCCGCGCCGCGGGCGCGTCGCCTACGACGGCGAGGAGCGGCGCCGGCACGCAGGGCTCGATCAGCACCTCCACGGTCCCCTCGGACGCGCAGTGGTTCTCCGCGAAGACGACGTCGTCCGGAGCGTCGGCGCCGGCCTCGGGCGGGCCGATGCGGACGAGCCGCGGCTCCCCGGCGGCGAGCGCGCGGAGCGCCTCGCGCGCGACCACGTGCTCAGAGCACGCGCCGCCGACCCACCCCTCGAGCTCGCCCTCGCGGGTGATGAGCGCCCGGTCGCCACGGCGCGTGGACGCCGGGCGCACCACCCGGGTCACCGTAGCGAGCGCGTAGGGCTCGCCGCGGGCGGACAGGCGCCCGGCGCGCACGAGCACCTCGGCCTGAGTGCTCACTCCGCCAGGCCCACCTCGTTCAGCGCGTCCCACACCCGCGCGGAGGTGAGCGGCATCTCGATGTTCCGGACGCCGGCGTGGGCCAGCGCGTCGACCACGGCGTTGACGAACGCCGCCGGCGACCCGACGGTGGCCGACTCGCCCACGCCCTTCGCCCCCAACGGGTGGTGCGGGGACGGCGTGACGGTCTCGTGGATCTCGAACGCCGGCGTCTCCCAGGACGTCGGCAGCAGATAGTCCATGAAGTTCGAGCCGATGCAGTTGCCGTCCTCGTCGAAGGTGATCAGCTCCATGGCGGCCATCCCGAATCCCTCGGTCAGCCCGCCCATGATCTGGCCCTCGACGATCATCGGGTTGATCCGCACGCCGCAGTCGTCGACGGCGACCAGCTTCCGCACGTGCCACTCGCCCGTACCGCGGTCGAGCTCGACGACCACAAGGTAGGTGCCGAACGGGAACGTCAGGTTCGGCGGGTCGTAGTAGTTCACGGCCTCGAGCCCCGCCTCCATCCCTTCCGGGTGGTCCGTGTAGGCGGCGAACGCGATGTCCTGGATCGACTTCGCCTTCTCCGGCGAGCCCTTCACGTGGAAGCTGCCCCGCTCCCACTCGAGGTCCTCGGGCGACGCCTCGAGCAGGTGGGCCGCGATCTGCTTCGCCTTGTCACGCACCTTCCGCGCCGCGACCGCCGTGGCGGCTCCGCCGGTCGGCGTGCTGCGCGAGGCGTAGGTGCCGAGGCCGTAGGGCGTGTTGTCCGTGTCGCCGTGCTGGACGGTGACGTCCTCGACCGGAATCCCGAGCTCCTCGGCGACGATCTGGGCGAACGTCGTCTCGTGCCCCTGCCCCTGGGACTGCACGCCGAGCTTCAGGATCGCCTTGCCGGTGGGGTGCACCCGCAGCTCGGCGGAGTCGAACATCTTGATGCCGAGGATGTCGTACTGGCGGCTCGGGCCCGCGCCGACGGCCTCCGTGAACGTGGCGAGCCCGATGCCGAGCAGTCGGCCCTCCTCGCGCAGCCTGGCCTGCTCGTCGCGCAGCTCGCGGTACCCGGCCTTCTCGAGGGCCAGGTTCATGGCGCGCTCGTAGTCGCCGGAGTCGTACTCGAAGCCGGTGGCGGAGGTGTAGGGGAACTTGTCGGCCGGGATGAGGTTCTTCCGGCGCAGCTCGGCCGGGTCGAGTCCCAGCTCGTAGGCGGCGTTCTGCACGAGCCGCTCGATCAGGAAGGAGGCCTCGGTGACCCGGAACGAGCAGCGGTAGGCGATCCCGCCGGGCGCCTTGTTCGTGTACGCCCCGTCCGTGATGATGTGGGCGGCGGGCAGGTCGTACGAGCCCGTGACGATGTGGAACAGCCCCGCCTTCAGCTTCGTGGGCTGGGCGTCCGCGTACGCGTACCCCTGGTCCGAGAGCATCTTGACCCGCAGGGCGAGCATCGCGCCGTCCTCGCGAAGCGCCAGCTCCCCGCGCATGTGGAAGTCGCGAGCGAAACCCGTGGAGATGAGGTTGCCAGTGCGGTCCTCGACCCACTTGACCGGCCGCCCGAGCAGCAGCGAGGCCGCGATCGCCACGACGTAGCCGGGATAGACGGGCACCTTGTTACCGAACCCGCCGCCGATGTCGGGGGAGATGATCTGGATGTTCTGCTCCGGCAGCCCGGCGACCATGGCGAAGACCGTGCGGTGCGCATGGGGCGCCTGCGAGGTCATGTAGACCGTCGCCTTGCCCGTGGCCGGGTCCAGGTCCGCGACGCAGCCGCAGCATTCGAGCGGCGAGGGGTGGCAGCGCGGGTAGTGCGTCTCGAGCGTGACGACCCGATCGGCGTCCGCGAACAGCCGGTCGGTCGCGTCCTTGTCGCCGGCCTCCCAGTGGTAGATGCGGTTGTCGGCCCTCCCCTCCTTGTCGTCGCGGATCAGCGGAGCGCCCTCCTCGAGCGCCTGCTGGGGCGTCGTCACGACCGGGAGCGGCTCGTAGTCGACCACGATCAGCTCGAGCGCGTCGTGCGCGACGTAGGGGTCCTCCGCGACGACGCACGCCACCTCCTGGCCCTGCATGCGGACCTTGTCGGTGGCCAGCACGGCCTGGGTGTCGCCGGACAGCGTGGGCATCCAGGCGAGGTTGTGCTGAGCGAGGAGCTCGCCGGTGACGACCGCCACGACGCCCGGGAGCGCCTCCGCGGCCGAGGCGTCGATCGACCCTACCCGGGCGTGCGCGAAGGGGCTACGCAGGATGGCCATGTGGAGCATTCCGGGCAGGTTGACGTCGTCGACGTAGTTGCCGCGCCCGCGGATGAACCGGTCGTCCTCCTTGCGCTTGACGCTGTGCCCGATGCCGCGGACCTCTGTGGTGGCCATCGCTATCTCCCCTCCCCGGCCATCTTCGCCGCCGTCCACTGGACCGCCTTGACGATGTTCTGGTAGCCCGTGCAGCGGCAGACGTTCCCCGAGAGCGCCCAGCGGATCTCCTCCTCGCTCGGGTTCGGGTTGTCCGCGAGGAGCGCGGTCGCCGTCAGCATCATCCCCGGGGTGCAGAAGCCGCACTGGAGGCCGTGCTCCTCCTTGAACCCCTCCTGGATCGGGTGAAGGTCGCCGTCGCGCAGGAGGCCCTCCACCGTCGTCACCTCGCGTCCGTCCGCTTGGACCGCCAGGAAGGTGCAGGACTTGATCGGCGTGCCGTCCAGGAGCACGGTGCACGCACCGCAGCTCGTGGTGTCGCAGCCCACGTGAGTGCCGGTCAGGCCGAGCGTCTCGCGCAGGAAGTGGACGAGCAGCAGCCGCGGCTCCACCTCGGCCGACCGCTCCTGGCCGTTGACGGTGACGGTGATCGCTCGGGTCGTCTCCGTCGTGCCGGTGCTGGCTGTGGCGCTCAACCGCCCTCCTTCTCTCGGATCTCCCTCATCACGTCCTCCGCCGTCTCCTCGCCGGCGAACTCCTCGCCCGGCTCGGGCCGGCCCGGCGGCGCCGCGCGGGCGCGCGGAACGGCGCCGCCCTCCTCCGGACGCGCCGCGGTCCGCAGGCCGCGCTCGACGAACACCCTGACCACGTGGCGCTTGTAGTCGGCGCTGCCGCGTACGTCGTCGCGCGGCTCCGCGGCGTCGGCCGCCAGGCGCGCCGCCTCACGGATCGCCTTGTCGTCGAGCGGGACGCCCGCGAGCGCCTGCTCGGCCGCCGTCGCCCGGAGGTTGCGCGGCCCGACGGCGGTCAGCGCGATGCCCGCGCGCGCGACGCTTCCGTTGGTGAAGCCGACGTGCACCGCGACGGCGACCGTGGCGAAGTCGCCCACGCGCCGCTCGAGCTTCAGGTAGGTGCCGGCGGCGCGGGCGCCCGGATCCGGCGCGCGTACCTCGGTGATGATCTCGTTCGGCTCGAGCGCCGTCGTGAACGGGCCCTGGAGGAGCTCGTCGAGCGGGATCTCCCGCGAGCCGCGGGCGCTCGTAGCCAGCACGCGGGCATCGGCCGCCAGCAGCGCCGAGCCCCAGTCGCCCTGCGGGTCGGCGTGGGCGAGCGAGCCGGCGACGGTGCCGAGGTTGCGCACGATCGGATCGGAGATCTGGGGGGCGGCGTCGCCGAGCACGCCGAAGCGCCCGCCGAGGAGACCGGAGCGCTCGCAGTCACGGTGGCGGACGAGCGCACCGATACGGAGCTCGCCGTCCTCCAAGCCGAGCCGGTCGAGGCCGGGGACGCGGTTGATGTCGACGAGCGCCCGCGGCGAGGCGAAGCGCAGCTTCATCAGCGGGAGCAGGCTCTGCCCGCCGGCGAGCACCTTGCCCTCGTCGCCGTAGCGCTCCAGCGTCTCGAGGGCCTCCTCGAGCGTCACGGGAGCGTGGTACTCGAATCTCCCTGGATACATGCACCCCTCCTCAGGCTCCGGGCCACCTTACTCCACCCCCGCAGGGGTTGCGCACATTCCGGGAGTATGCGTCCCGTTTTGTATGGAACCCCCCTGATGGCGGGAGTTCCTTGAGGAAATAGCGCCCTGGCGCGCGTCCCGGGGGCGGACCAACGGCGGTTTCCCGCTTATCCTCGCAGGGGGCATGGCGAAGGACACCGAGAAGCTCATCCGGCAGCTCAGCCTTATCTCGTTCCTAATGGCCGAGCGGCGGCCCGTGTCCGCGCTCGAGATCAAGCAGGACGTCGAGGGCTACTCGCAGATGAACGACGAGGCGTTCGCCCGCCGCTTCTACGCGGACCGCGCCGAGCTGGACTCGCTCGGCATCCACCTGAAGGTCGACAAGCCCGCAGAGGGCTACTACGAGGCGGAGAACTACTCGCTGCCGCCCGAGAACTTCTACCTGCCCGCGATCGAGTTCACCGACGAGGAGCTGGGCGCCCTGCGGATGTCGCTCAGCCTGCTCGACGGCGAGTTCGCCTACGCCGAGCCGCTCCGGCTCGCGCTGCAGCAGCTGTCGTGGGGGAAGCCCTCGCCGCTCGACGCACCCGAGCAGCGGAGCGTCGCCCTGGCCGTGACCGCCGGCGCCGGCGGACGTGAGCTGTCCCAGCGGCTCACGAAGGTCGAGACCGCGATCTTCCGCCGCAAGACGATCGTCTTCGACTACTACACGATCGGGCGCGACGCCGAGGAGAAGCGCAAGGTCGACCCCTACCACCTGCTCTTCCGCGGTGGACAGTTCTACCTGATCGGCTACTCGCACGAGCGCGACGACATCCGCGTGTTCAGGGTGTCGCGCATCCTCGGCAAGGTCGGCTATGCCTCGAAGGCGGAGCACGACTTCAACCGGCCCGAGGACTTCGACCCGCGCGTCTATGCGACGCGCACCGACTGGCAGCTCGGCGACACGGTGGGGCGGGCGCGGATCTGGCTCTCCGACCGAATCGACTGGCTCGCGCTGCGCCACTTCGGCCACGCCGGCGAGGTCACGGAGGCGGACGGCGGGGTGACCTTCGAGACGGACTACGCCGACTCCCGCCAGATCGTGTCCTGGGTGCTCGGCCTTGGGGAGCAGGCACGCATCGAGGGGCCCGAGGAGCTCGCGGCGCAGGCCCGCGAGCGGCTCGAGCTCGTCATCGAGCGCCACGCGAGCCCGCCGGAGCTCGCGCCACCGGCGAAGCGCCGGCGAGGTGAGCCGAGCGAGGCGGAGCAGGACGGCCACGAGTCGCCGATCCGTCCGGAGCGCTTCGCTCGGCTCGTCACGCTCGCCGGCATCCTGATCGACGCGGCGCGTGAGGCCCGCAAGCTCGAGGTCGCCGAGATGTGCGACCGCCTCCAGGTGTCGGAGCAGGAGCTCCGCCAGGACATCGACGTGCTGAACGTCGTGAACTTCGGCGGCGGCAGCTACGTGCTGTACGCGGAGGTGCAGGGCGACCAGATCGAGGTCGACCCGGAGCCCTACGGCGACAACTTCGCCCGCCCCGCCCGCCTGCTTCCGCTCGAGGCGAAGGCGCTCGTGGCGGCCATCGACCTGATCGGCGAGCACCTGCCCGGGACCTCGCTGGCCTCTGCGCGCCAGAAGATCGTCGACGCGCTCGGCCAGGACCCCGCCGAGGAAGGGCTCCAGATCACGAACGCCAAGGGCGACGACTCGGACGTCGCGCGGGTCGTGTCGCGCGCGATCGACTCGCGGCGGCTCCTCCGGATCGAGTACTACAAGGAGAACGAGGACGAGTTCATCGAGCGCACGATCGAGCCCTACAAGCTGGCGAACGGGCAGGAGGGCTGGTACGTGCACTCGTTCGACCTCGAGAAGGACAGACCGCGCTCCTACCGGCTCGACCGCATTCGCGAGGCCACGGTGCTGGACGAGTCGTTCGAGCCCCGGCCCGGCGTCGAGCCCGACGTTCACGGCTGGCTTTCGACGGGCGAGGTGCCGTCGTCCAGGAAGGCCCGCATCTGGGTCTCGCCCGAGCGCGCCCGGTGGGAGCGCGAGGACCACCGCGTGGTCGACGAGCTCGCCGACCGCGCGGTGATCGTCGAGCGGACCTACGCCTCGCACGAATGGCTGGCCCGCGAGCTCCTCAAGGCGGCGGGCGACGCCGTGGTGCTCGAGCCCGACGAGGCCCGCCAGGCCGTGCTCGAGGCGGCCGAGCAGGTGTCTGGCGCCGTGAGGCGCTAGTTGCCTTGCACGCAGCCGCCCGGGGCGGGAACATGCGGCGAGCGAGGTAGCCATGGCAGACGACGCAACGTCCCACACCGCATTGCAGAAAGACGAAGAGGAGGCGCGACCCGCCAAGCTGAAGCGCAAGCACTACGAGCGAGAGCTGGCGGATCTGCAGCTCGAGCTCGTGAAGCTCCAGCACTGGATCAAGCATGCCGGCGAGCGCGTGGTGCTGATCTTCGAGGGGCGCGATGCCGCCGGCAAGGGCGGGACGATCAAGCGCATCGTGGAGCCGCTGAATCCGCGCGGCGCGACGATCGTGGCCCTCGGAACTCCGAACGACAGCGAGCGGACGCAGTGGTACTTCCAGCGCTACGTCGCGCATCTGCCGGCCGCGGGAGAGATCGTCCTCTTCGACCGCTCCTGGTACAACCGCGCAGGCGTCGAGCGGGTGATGGGTTTCTGCAGCGACGAGGAGTACTGGGAGTTCATGCGCACCTGTCCCGAGTTCGAGCGCATGCTGGTGCGCGACGGGGTCCTTCTGCGCAAGTACTGGTTCTCGGTCAGCGACGCCGAGCAGGAACGACGCTTCCAGCAGCGCTCCTCCGACCCCAAGCGCCGCTGGAAGCTCAGCCCGATGGACTTGAAGTCACGCGATCAGTGGGTGGCCTACTCGCGGGCGAAGGACGAGATGTTTCGCTACACCCACACGCCCGAGGCACCCTGGTACACGATCGAGGCGGATGACAAGCGCCGCGCCCGCCTGAACTGCATCTCGCACATCCTCGACTCGATCCACTACGAGGACGTGCTACCCGAGCCGCTCGAACTGTCGCCCCGGCCGCCGCAGGAGGACTACACGCGTCCGCCGCGGGAGGCGAACACCGAGATCATCGACAGGTACTAGTCCGAGCGACCCAGGCCGCGGTCAAGCGGATGCCCTCGCGCCGAGACCAGATCCAGATGACCGATGACGAGCTGCGCGCCTTCCTGGCGGAGCAGATGGTGATGCAGTGCGCGACCGTCGGCCCACGGGGCCAGCCGCATCTGGTGCCGCTCTGGTACGTCCCCGAGGGCATCGAGCTCATCGGCTGGACGTACGCGAAGTCGCAGAAGGCGCGTAACCTGGAGCGGGCGCCGCGGGCGACGATCGGCATCGAGGACGGGGTCAGGTACGAGGAGCTCCGCGGAGTCATGTTCGAGTGCGACGTCGAGGTGGAGCGCGATCCCGCCAAGGTCGAGCGGAATGGCCTGATGCTGTTCGAGCGCTACGCCGACGAGGTCACCGCCGAGATCCGCGAGATGGTGGCGAAGCAGGCGCGGAAGCGCGTTGGGCTGCGATTCGTTCCCTCCCGGACCGTGACCTGGGACCATCGCAAGCTCGGCGGCGCCTACTAAATGAAGGGACTCGTCCTCTCCGGCGGCACGGGCACCCGCCTGCGCCCCTTGACGCACACGAGCGCCAAGCAACTCGTGCCGGTGGCCAACAAGCCCGTCCTCTTCTACGGGCTCGAGGCCATGGCCGCCGCGGGCATCGGCGACGTGGGCATCATCATCGCCCCGGAGACGGGCGGTGAGATCCGCGACGCGGCGGGCGACGGGTCGCGCTTCGGGGTCTCCATCGAGTACATCGAGCAGGACGCGCCGCTCGGGCTGGCCCACGCGGTGCTCACCGCCGAGCCGTTTCTCGGCGACTCGCCGTTCGTGATGTACCTCGGCGACAACCTGCTGCGCGACGGGATCGTCGACCTCGTCGAGACCTTCCGCGACGAGCAGCCCGACGCGCTGATCCTGCTGACCCCGGTGCCCGACCCGGAGCAGTACGGCGTGGCGGAGCTGAACGGCCAGGGTCGGGTGGGCCGCCTGATCGAGAAGCCCAAGGAGCCCCGGACGGACCTTGCGCTCGTCGGCGTCTACATGTTCACGCCGGCCATCTTCGACGCCGCGCGGGCGATCGAGCCGTCGTGGCGCGGCGAGCTCGAGATCACCGACGCGATCCAGACGCTCGTCGACCGTGGCCTGCGGGTCGATCCGCACATCGTCCACGGCTGGTGGAAGGACACGGGCCAGGTGCAGGACATGCTCGAGGCGAACCGGCTGATCCTGGACGACCTCGGGGAGCGTGTGGAGGGCGAGCTGATCGAATCGCGCGTGGAGGGGCGGGTCGTGATCGAGCCCGGAACGGTCCTCGAGCGGACGACCGTGCGCGGCCCGGCGATCGTGGGACGCGGCTCACGCATCCGGAACGCCTACGTGGGTCCTTACACGGCGATCGGCGACCAGGTCACGATCGAGAACGCCGAGCTAGAGCACTCGATCGTGCTGTCGGGGTCCTCGATCCGCGACCTCGAGTACCGGATCGAGGCGAGCCTGATCGGCAAGGACGTCCGGATCGGCCGCGGCCCGCCGATGCCGAAGGCCTACCGCTTCGTGGTGGGCGACCACGCCGACGTGCAGATCCTCTAGCCGCGGCGGGTCAAGGGAGCAGGCCCGCGGCGCGTTGCAGAGGGACCAGCAGACTCCTGCGGTCGAGGCGATCGCGCGGGCCGCTGAACCCGATCATGGCGGCGAGGGCTCCGTCGCGGTCGCGGACGCCCACGGCGATCGAGGCGAGCCCCGGCTCGGACTCCTCGTCGATCTCGGCCCATCCCTGCCGGCGCACGCGCCGGGTCTCCGCCAGGAGGTCGTTGCGGGTGACGAGCGTGCGCGGGGTCAACCGTGCCGGGCGCTGGCGCGCGATCCACGCCGTCAGCGCGCGATCGGAGAGCTCCGCGAGCACGAGCTTGCCGGCGGCGGAGGCGTGCAGGTCGATCGCGCGCCCGACCCAGTTCGTCAGGCCGAGGAGCCGCGGGCCGTCGGCCTGCGCGATGATGTCGAGCGCGGGACCCGATCGCGGGACCGCAAGCAGCGCTGATTCGCCGGCGCCGGCGGCAAGGTCGTCGAGCACCGGCTGAGCGCGGCGCGCCAGCGCCCGGTGCGGGTCGGCCCGCTGGGCCAGGCGCACGAGCTCCGAACCGACCGTCCAGCCGCCTGCGCCCCGCTCGGTGAAGCCGGCGTCTGCCAGCGTCGCGAGCAGCCGGCCCGCGGTCGCCGGGGCGAGGTCGGTCGCTCGGGCGAGCGCCGCCGTCGAGGCGCCACGCGGGAAGCGCTCCATCGCGCGCAGCAGCGCTACGGCGCGCGTAAGGGACTGTGTGCGTGGGACGCTCATATCGTGAGCGAAGACAAGCGTATCGTGACGGCATGCTCGTCGACTGCGACATCCACGTCGGCTACGACTCGCTCCGCGAGCTCGTCCCGTATCTCGACGGCGCGACGGCCGAGCTCGTCGAGCAGTCGGGGACCAACGGGCTCGGGATGCCGTCGTATCCCTGGTATCACCCCACCGGCTGGCTCCGAGCGGACGCGTACGACCGCGCCGCGAGCGCCGAGGGCGCGCAGCTCGTCGGCCAGACGCTCGACCGGGTGCGCGCGAACGTCCTGGACCCGTTGGGCGTCACGTACGGCATCCTCACTCCCGACGAGGCCGCGGCGTTCGCGGTGCTGCCGAACCCGCTGCTTGCCGCCGCGCTGTGCCGGGCGTACAACGACTGGCTGCTCGCGGAGTGGCTGGACGTCGAGCCCCGCCTGCGCGGGCTGCTCGTCGTCACCCCGCAGCACCCGGAAGCGGCGGCGGCGGAGATTCGGCGGCTGGGTGTGCGCGACGAGATCGCGGGCGTGTTCCTGCCCGGCGCGGCCCGTGTCCCGTACGGCAACCCGGTCCACGAACCGATCTGGCGGGCGTGCGACGAGCTCGGCCTTCCGGTTGCGATCCACACCCACTTCGAGGGGGTCGGCATCGCTGGGCCGGTCACCGCGGCCGGGCTTCCGGACTTCTACACCGAGTACCACGCGCTGACCGGCGCGGGGATGCTCGGCCACCTGGCGTCGATCCTGTGCCACGGCATCTTCGAGCGCTTTCCGCGCACGCGGGTGATGCTCATGGAGGGCGGACTCGTCCCGTTCGTCGGCCTGTTGTGGCGACTGGACACCGCCTGGCGGGGCTGCCGCACCGAGATCCCGCACTGCGCGCGCCCGCCGTCGCAGTACGTGCACGACCACGTAGCCTGGACGACGCAGCCCCTCGAGGAGCCGCCGGACGAGCGGATGCTCGGTCCGGCGATCGAGGGGCTGGAGCCGTCGCGGACGCTGTGCTTCTCCAGCGACTATCCGCACTGGGACTATGACGACCCGCGCCAGACGCTGAAGCGGCTGCCCGCCGGCTACCGCGAGGCCGTGGCGCACGGGAACGCGTGCCGCTTCTTCGCCCTCGAGACCCGCGTTCCGGCGTGAGCGCCGCCGAGGCCCGCATCCCGCTGGCCGACGCCCCGGCCGCCGGAGAGGTCCGTGTTCTCCAGCTCGGCGACCGCCAGGTCGGGCTGTACCGCGTCGGTGACGCCCTGCACGCGATCGCCGACCGCTGCCCGCACCGAGGCGCCCCGCTCTGCTCGAGCGGGCGTGTGGTGCGCGGCATCGCCCTCCACGACGGCGCGCCCGTCCGGGGCGCCCAGCCCGCCCTCCTGCGCTGCCCGTGGCACAAGTGGGATTTCGACATCGCCACCGGCCGGTGCGTGGTGCATCCACGCCTACGCGTCCGGCGCTACCGCGTCACGATCGACGCCGACGAGGTCGTCGTCAGCCTCGAACACCCGCCGGCAACGGCGTAGTAGCCGTGATTAGGCCATCCCGGCGCGGGGCCGCCCGGTCTGGCGCTAGTTTCTTTCGCCGTGAGAGTCGTCGTCACGGGAGCCGCTGGCATGCTCGGCCAGGACGTCGTGCGCGCCCTCGGGGACGACGCCGTCGGCCTCGCACGCGCGGACCTCGACGTGACCGACGCCGCGGCGGTCCGCGAAGCGCTGGCCGGCGCCGACCTCGTCGTCAACTGCGCCGCCTGGACAAACGTGGACGCCGCCGAGGAGCATCCGGAAGAGGCGCTCGCCGTCAACCGCGACGGCGCGCGCAACGTGGCCGAGGCGGCGAGCCGGGTCCTCTACGTGTCGACCGACTACGTCTTCGACGGCGACAAGCGCTCGCCGTATGTCGAATCCGACCCGACCGCGCCGCTCCAGAGCTACGGGCGCTCCAAGCTCGCCGGCGAGATCGCGACCGCCGAGGCGAATCCGCGGCACTTCATCGTTCGGTCGTCCTGGCTCTTCGGCGCCGGCGGCAACAACTTCGTCGAGACGATGCTGCGCCTCGGCGGCGAGCGGGACAAGCTTCGCGTGGTCGACGATCAGGTCGGCTGCCCGACCTTCACGGGCCACCTGGCCGACGCCATCGCCAGTCTCGCCCGCACGGACGAGTACGCAATCCACCACCTGGCCGGGTCGGGACGCTGCTCCTGGTACGAGTTCGCTCGCGAGATCTTCACCCGCTCCGGCGTTGACTGCACCGTGGAACCCTGCACCAGCGAGGAGTATCCGCTGCCCGCACGCCGGCCCGCCTGGTCCGTGCTGGGGACGGAGCGGGGCCGTTCGCTGCCTTCCTGGCACGAGGGGCTCGACGCGTACCTGGGGGTGCGCGCGTGAGACTGCTCGTCACCGGCGCCGCCGGCTTCATCGGCTCGACGTACGTGGAGCTGTTCCGCGACGGGCACGAGGTGACCGTCCTCGACAAGCTCACGTACGCCGGGCGGCGCGAGAACCTGCCCGACGACGTGGAGCTGGTCGTCGGGTCGATCGACGATCGGGATCTCGTGCTCCAGCTCGCCGACGACGCCGACGCGATCGTGAACTTCGCGGCCGAATCGCACGTGGATCGATCGATCGACGATCAGGAGGCGTTCGCGCGGACCCATGTGATCGGAACCGGCGTCCTGCTCGACGCGGTCAGGGACCGCGGCGTCGGCCGCTTCCTGCAGGTGTCGACCGACGAGGTGTACGGGTCGATCGCCGAGGGTTCGTTCACCGAGCGCTCGCCGCTCGACCCATCGTCGCCCTACTCGGCGACGAAGGCGGGTGGGGACCTGCTCGTCTCGGCCCACGCACACACCTACGGGGTGGAGGCGCTGATCTGCCGCGGCTCGAACAACTACGGCCCGCGCCAGTACCCCGAGAAGCTGATCCCGCTGTGCGTCCTCAACGCCCTGAGCGGCGATCCGCTCCCCGTGTACGGCGACGGCCGCCAGGTCCGCAACTGGCTCTACGTCGAGGACTTCTGCCGCGCCATCCATACGGTCCTGATCCGCGGCCGTCCGGGCGAGGCGTACAACGTGGGCGGCCCCGACGAGTGCGAGAACCTGCAAGTGGTCCGGCGCATCCTCGACTTGACCGGCCGCGACGAGTCGCTGATCGAGCACGTGCGCGACCGCCCCGGGCACGACCGCCGCTACTCGCTCTCGAGCGAGAGGATCCGCTCGGAGCTGGGGTGGGAGCCGCGGGTGCGCTTCGCCGAGGGGCTCGAGCGCACGGTCGAGTGGTACCGCGACAACGAATGGTGGTGGGGGCCGATCCGCTCGGGCGAGTACCGCGAGTACTACGAGCGGCAGTACGGGCGGGCGCTGCGGTAGGGGCGGCGCGCCTGGCGCCCCGACCGGGCGCGCGATGTCCCCGAGCTACCGAAGCGGCGCCACGGACGCACCGCGCGGACGCAGCACGCACACCCCGTACCCTCGCGACGCGGCGGCGACCGCGGTGGCGCCCCGTGGGCGTCCCGTCCGGCGGGTCCGGCGCCCGATCCTGTCGACGTCTACGTAGCGGTCCGTCAGCGGGAGCTGGTCCCCGCGGGCGCGGGCATAGGCGATCAGCTCGAATCGTCCGCCGATGCGGGCCGTTCGCTTTACTCGCGCGCGCACGGTGCGCAGCGCGATCCCGCGGAGGCGCGGGATTCGGAACACGACTCGCCGCGCGTTGCGATCAAAGCGCACCCCCCGGGACAGCCGCCCGGGCCGCAGGCTCGGCGGCAGCTCGAGCTCCAGCCGCACGTTGCGAGCTACGGGGCCGGTGTCGCGGCCGGCCGCGAGTCGGACCGTCAGGCGCTGGCCGGGCCGGGCCACGTCCAGCCCGTCGTCCACCGCTCCGATCACCTCGAGCTGCACAGGCCCCCGGCGCGGGCGCCCGGGCCGCCGCACCGGTGTAAGCGCGGAGCGATCCACCTCGATCACGTCGATCCCCTTCGCGTGGTCCAGGACGTGGATGACCTCCCCCGCCGGGTCGGCGCGCGCGTACATCGCGCCCCACACCATCGCCGGCTCGGCCACGTAGTAGCCGACCTGCCTTATCCGGCGTGGGTCGGCGACGCTCAGGAACCGGACGCCCTGCTCAAAGAAGCCCGCCGCGACCAGACCGTCGCGGTGCTCGAAGTAATGGGCCGAGCACAGCACCCGCGCGCGGCCGTCACGCTCGACGCCGAACCGGTCGCGCGGCCGGGCCACGCCGCGCGCGCCGATCGCCCATGTCTGGAACGTCCCGGCGCGCCGGCAGCCGGGCCGGAGGTCCTCCTCGGTGACGAGCAGCGTGCGGTCGGAGATGCGGAGCGAGTTGTGGTGGATCACGTCGTTCCAGGGGCCGACGGCGCCGCGGCGGTCGGTATGGATCCGGAGCCGGGGACGCGCCGGATCGGTCACGTCGTACGCGGCGGTTCCGCGGGAGCCCGCCACCCAGGCCAGGCCGCCGGCGTCGACCTGCACGTCGTGCGTGCCGAACAGGCCCGCGGCGTGGCGGACCGGCAGCTTGCCGGCGAAACGGGGGTGGGTCGGGTCGCGTAGGTCCACGACCTCGATTCCATACGGGGAACCGGCGAGCCAGGCCCAGCGACAGTCCTTGATGCAGGTGGCCGTGTGGCCGATGCCGCCCTTGCGCCGGGGAGGCGGGACCAGCTCGAGCAGGCCCGGCGCCCAGGTCGAGTACCGCGACAGCACCCGGGGGTTGCGCGGATCGCGCACGTCGACGACGTGAAGGACGCCGCGGCCGCCGTAGGGGTCGTCGGAGATGAGCATGATCCCGTTGCCGACGTCCACGTCCTCGTTCTGCGCGTTCGGGAGCTCGAGCCGCCCGATCCGCACGGGGTTGCGAGGGTCGGAGACGTCGTAGATCGAGACGCCGCTGAGGGCGGAGACGTAGAGCAGGTTGCCGACGGCCCGCGCCGAGACGATGCCGGGCTCCGGGACCGTGCGGATGTAACTGACCCCCGCCGAGGTCTCGAGCGCGCTCGCGGGTGCCGCCACCAGGAGTGCGGCGAGCAGCGTGGGGGCCAGGAGCCGCAGCGGACGCACCGGTTTCACCATCGCCCAGCATAGGGCGGGACACCAGGGCGGGGCCGCTAGCCTCGAAGCGGTGTTCCGCGACGACGCACCCGCCCTGGAGCTGCGCGGCCTCACCAAGCAGTACGACGACGGCACCCTCGCCCTCGAGCGGTTCGACCTCGAGATCCCGGCCGGCGCCTTCTTCGGATTGCTCGGGCCGAACGGCGCCGGCAAGACCACGCTGATCAGCGCGGTGTGCAACCTCTTACGGGTGACGGAGGGCGACATCCGCGTGTTCGGCGAGCCCCACTCGAGCATGCGGGCGCGCTCCTGGATCGGGCTCGCCGAGCAGGACATCAACCTGGACCGCTTCCTCACCGTGCGCGAGACGCTCGTCTACCACGGCGGCTATTTCGGCGTGACCGATCTGGAGGAGCGGGCCGAGGAGATGATCGAGGTGTTCGGGCTGGAATCGAAGCGGGACACCCGCGCGCCGCGGCTGTCGGGCGGGCAGCGCCGCCGATTGCTCCTGGCCCGCGCGCTCATGCACCGGCCTCGGCTCGTGATCCTCGACGAGCCGACCGCGAGCGTCGACTTCGAGCTTCGGATGGAGCTCTGGGAGTACATCCGCCGGCTTCACGCCGAGGGCACCACGATCCTCCTGACGACGCACTACCTCGAGGAGGCGGAGACGCTGTGCGAGGAGATCGCCCTCATCCGCGGCGGGCGGCTCATCGCCCGTGACTCGGCCGACGGCCTGCGAGAGCACTTCGGCGCCGCGCGGTTGCAGGACGTGTACGTGAAGGCGATGGCGTCATGAGCGGCCTGGTGTGGCTCTGCCGGCGGGAGACGCTGCGCGTCTCGAAGCTGTGGACGCAGACGGTGCTCGCGCCCGTCATCTCGTCGATCCTCTTCATCCTCGTCTTCGGGCTCTCGCTCGGCGGCCGCATCCGGCAGGTGAGCGAGGTGGAGTACGAGGTGTTCATCGTGCCCGGCCTCATCGCGATGGCGATGGTCCAGGCCGCGTACGCGAACAACGCCTCGTCGATCTTCCAGGCCCGCTTCGACCGCTACATAAACGACGTCCTGTCCGCGCCGATGAAGCCGTGGCAGGTGACCCTCGGCTACACGGTGGGTGGGATCTTTCGCGCGCTGGCGATCGGCGCTTCCCTGCTCGTGCTGTCCCTGATCCTGGTCGACGTCCCCCTCGAGCGCCCGTTCGCCCTGCTCGCCGCGGTGTGTCTCGGCCTGGTCCTCTTCAGCGCGCTCGGGGTGGTGGTCGGGATCTATGCGGAGACCTGGGATCACACGACGTTCATCGCCAACATCGTGATCCTGCCGCTCGCGTTCGTGGGCGGGGTGTTCTACTCGATCGCGGTGCTCCCGTCCCCGTGGGAGGAGCTCTCGCACTTCAACCCGATCTTCTATCTCGTGCAGGGCGTGCGCTTCGGGTTCCTCGGCGAGAGCGACGTGTCGATCTGGCTTTCGCTGGGCGTCACCGCGGCGCTGGCGCTGCCCGTGTACGGCTGGTCCCAATGGCTGTTCACGACCGGCAGGCGCTTGAAGCCGTAGAGGCGCGGATCACGCGCTGCCGCAGGTGTCCGCGGCTCGTCGAGTGGCGGGAACGTGTGGCCCGCGAGAAGCGGGCCGCGTTCGCCGGCGAGGAGTACTGGGGCCGCCCCGTCCCCGGGTTCGGCGACCCGGCGGCCCGGGTGTTCGTGCTCGGGCTGGCGCCCGCGGCGCACGGCGGCAACCGCACGGGGAGGGTGTTCACCGGCGACCGCTCGGGCGACTGGCTGTTCGCCTCGCTCCACCGCACCGGATTCGCGAGCCAGCCGACCTCGCGCCACCGCGACGACGGCCTCCGCCTCCGTGATGCCTGGGTGGCGGCGGCCGTGCGCTGCGCCCCGCCGGCCAACCGGCCGCTGCCCGCCGAGCGCGACAACTGCCTGCCCTATGCCGCCCGCGAGCTCGAGCTCATCCGGCCGCGGGTGATCGTCTGCCTGGGCGCCTACGCGTGGGATGCGGCGTGCCGGCTGCTCTCGCTGCGCCCGAAGCCGTCGTTCGGGCACGGCGCCGAGCACGCCGTCGAGGGTGGTCCGGTGCTGCTCGGCACGTATCACCCAAGCCAACAGAACACCTTCACCGGGAAGCTGACCGAGGCGATGATGGACGCCGGCTTCGCGCGCGCCGCGGAGCTCGCCCGCGACTCGTCGCGCCGGCGAGGTTTACAGAAGCGCCGGATCGGGTGATAAGTTGCCCGCCGGGTAAGCCATAGCCGAGTCCCCGGTCGTCCGGCGGCCGGGGAGCGGGGGAACCGTTCTTCGGGGCGAATCGCAGGCATCCGCCGTGTAGCGCCGCTCTTCTGGCGCGAGCCCGACAGCTAACCCCGTAGGCGCTGAAGAAGAGAGGGAGCACCTACGCAGATGCGCCGCATGCTGCCGGTCGTCGTGGTCACCGCCCTGGGGTTGACCATGTCCGTCGATGCGCTCGCCGCGAGCTATGCCAGCCGTACCCTGCGACTTGGGACGAGCGGCTCGGACGTCCGCGCGCTCCAGCGCTACCTGGACACCGCGGGATACGAGACCACCGCCGACGGTCAGTTCGGCCCGGCGACGAAGCGCAGCGTGCAGAGCTTCGAGGCCGCCGAGGACCGGCCGGCCAACGGAGCCGCCTCCCGCTACGAGCAGCGTCTGGTGCGCAGCCGCGCGGCCTCGGCCGAGGCCGAGCAGCCGGTCGTGGCGCCGACGGAGACGCCGACGGAGGAGGCGTACATCGACGCGAACGGCCTCGCCGTGGCGCCCGCTTCCGCGCCCGAGGAGGTCAAGGAGATAATCGCGGCCGGCAACGAGATCGCCACGAAGCCGTACAAGTACGGGGGCGGCCACGGCCGCTGGAACGACTCGGGATACGACTGCTCGGGATCGGTGAGCTACGCGCTCCACGGCGCCGGCCTGCTCGACACGGCGCTCGACTCGACCGGCTTCATGCGCTGGGGCGAGGCGGGACGCGGCGAATGGGTGACGATCCGGACCAACCCGAGCCACGCGTACATGATCGTGGCCGGCCTGCGCTTCGATACGAGCGCCCGCAGGCAGACCGGAAACCGCTGGACGGAGGACATGCGCTCGGCGCGCGGGTACACGGCGCGGCACCCCGAGGGCCTCTGACGTGCCCCTCCTCGGACTACTGATGCTTCAGTGCACTGCGCTGGCCGGGCTCGTGGTCGGACGCCACGTCGTGCTGGCGCCGCTCCTCGCCGCGGTGCCGGTAGCCACCCTGGCCGCCGGGCCGGAGGCCGGTGCGCTGGGGCTCCTGTCGGCGGCCGGGTTCGCGCTGGGCGCGCACCTCCACAAGGTGATCGCCGACCACGCGCCGCGTTAGTCGTCGGGCCGCCTGTCTACCGGCAGGCCCGCCGCCGCGCGTCGATCGAAACCGAGCGGCCGTCGGACAGCCGCACCTGCGCGCGCAGCAGGAAGCGCCGACCCGGGAGCACTCCGGCGAGGCGCACCGCCTTTCGGAACGGCGCGCTGGCGTCCTCCGAGGAGCGCCGGAAGCTCGCGATGGTGGTCTCGGCATCCGGACGCGGCCGGCGCCGGACGAGGAACCTCACGCGCTCGATCTCACCCGCGTCGGCGCCGCGGACGGCGGCCACGAACCGGCACTGGCGGCGGGCGGCGTCGAGGCGAAGCACCGGCCGCGCCCGGCAGCTTCGCCCGGCGCACGCGCGGAGCGCCGCGAGCCGGGCCGCCATGGCGGCGCGCACCCCGGCCGCCGCGGGGTCGGCGTGCAGGCTCACGAGCTCGTCCGGGTCGCTCTCGAGGTCGTAGAGCTCGGCCTCCCCGGTGGTGTACTCGATGTACTTCCAGCGGTAGTTGCGCAGCCCGGTGAACGTCAGGCCCTGATTCGTGCCGCCCTCGATCAGGAGCTCGCGTCCCCACTGCGCCTGCGGGTCCTCGACCAGGTCGAGCAGCGACCGGCCGTCCTGGGCGCGGCCGGCCCGGGCGTCGGCGGCGTCGAGGATGGTCGGCGCCAGGTCCGCGTTGGTCACGAGCTGGCGGCGAACCGAGTCCTGCGGCACGCCGGGCCCGCGCATGTAGAGCGGCAGCCGGATCGACGGCTCGTACGGCCACAGCTTGCCGATCGGGATCCGGTGCTCGCCGTGGAAGAAGCCGTTGTCGCTCGTGAAGAGGACGAGCGTGTCGTCGAGCTCGCCCGCCGCCTGCAGGGCCCCGAGGATCGACTCGACAGCGTCGTCCACCGCCAGCAGCGACTCGAGCCGCTGCTGGTAGCCCTCCTGGATCGCGGCGGCCCGGACCGCGCCGATCGGAGGCCGGCGCTGTACGGCGGCCGGCTTGTCGGAGACATCGGCCTCGTTCCAGGACGGCGCGAGGGGGACCGGGACCGTCGAGAACGCGTTCGCGTGGCGCGGGGCCGGCGCGGGCGTAGCGTGGTTCCGCGGATCGTCGGGCTCGGCCGGCGCTCCGCTGTGCGGCGCGACGAACGCGACCGACATGAAGAACGGCTGCCGCGACGGCGCGGCCGCCGCGATGAGCTCGTTCGCTCGGCGGGCAAGGAAGTCGGTCGAGTAGAAATCGGGCTCGCCGGCGGCGCCGTAGGTCTGCAGCGTCCCGTTCTCGTTCACCGTGTAGCCGTAGAAGCGGTACGTGGTCGGGTCCACCGTGCCGTGCCAGTCGTTGAAGCCCGGCGGCACCTCCGTTGGCGGCGCCAGCACCCCGTAGCCGTTCAGGAACTTCCCGACGTGCATCGTCCGGTAGCCGGCGGCCTGCAGCCACCCGGGCAGCCAGTTCGACTTGTCGAGCCGCGTGTAGCCGCCGGTGGGAGGACCGTTGCTCAAGACGCCGTGGTTGTGGGCGTACTGACCGGTGTAGAGCGTCGCCCGCGAGGGGCAGCAGAGCGCGTAGTTCGCGAAGCTGCGGGTGAAGGTGGTGCCGCGGTCGCCGAGGAGCGCGCGCGTCTTCGGCATGACCGACATCGAGGCGAGCGTCTGGTCGTCCGTCTCGAGCACCACGATGTTCGGCTTCGCCGCGGCCGCCGCCGGCGCCAGGGCGAGGGCGAGCAGGACGGCGATGGCGACTCGGGCATGCATGTCGTCGGTCTCAACACGCGGGGACGAGCAGAGGTGCGCCGCTCGGCGGTCGTTTCCACGGGCCGGGGTTGGGGCGGGTTATGGAGGTGATGTCAGTCGCGCCAGCGCGGAGGCGAGCGATCCCACGGGCGGCACCCCGTAACCCGCCCCAACCACGCCGGCCCCCGCGGTCGCTCCCCGAGCCGGGTCCGCGGCTCCGTGCGCCGCTCGCCGCGGTACGCTGGTCGGTCGCGTGTCTTCCGATCCCCTCGCTTCGTTCAACCCCCAGGTCCGTGATTGGTTCCTGCGCTCGTTCGAGCGCCCCACCGAGGCGCAGGCTCGCGCCTGGCCCGCGATCGCCTCGGGTCAGAACGTGCTCGTCTCCGCTCCGACGGGCTCGGGCAAGACGCTCGCCGCGTTCCTCTGGGGCCTCGACCGCCTCGTGACGGAGCGCGGGCGCGGCCGGCTCGTCTACGTATCGCCGCTCAAGGCCCTCTCCTACGACATCGAGAAGAACCTGCGCGCCCCGCTCCGGGGCATCGGCGGTGACATCTCCGTCGCCCTGCGCACGGGCGACACGCCGCAGCGCGAGCGCCAGGCCATGCTCCGCACACCGCCGGACGTCCTCATCACGACCCCGGAGTCGCTGTACCTGATGCTCACCTCGCGGGCGCGCGAGTTCCTCGCTGACGCCGAGTGGGTGATCGTCGACGAGATCCACGCCGTCGCCCGCACCAAGCGCGGCTCCCACCTCGCGCTTACGCTCGAACGGCTCGAGCACCTCGCCGGCCGGCGCCTCCAGCGGATCGGGCTCTCCGCCACGCAGCGCCCGCTCGAGGAGGTGGGTCGATTCCTCGTCGGGCCGGGACGCAAGTGCACGATCGTCGACGCCGGGGTCCGCAAGCCGCTCGACCTCAAGATCCACGTGCCGGTGGAGAACATGGGCGAGCCCGACGCCCACGACGTCACCGACCCGGCGGCCGGCGGGATGGGCACCGCGGCCGGCGGGGGCGATCTCGTGGGTGCGGGAATGGGCGAGGCGCCGCCCACCACCCAGCGGTCGATCTGGCCCGCGATCTACCCCGAGCTGCTCGACCTGATCAGGCGCCATCGCTCGACGATCGTGTTCGTGAACAACCGCCGCGGCGCGGAGCGGCTGGCCGTGCGCCTGAACGAGCTCGCAAGCGAGGGGAACGACGGCGAGCCCGCCTACATCGCTCGCGCGCACCACGGGTCGCTCGCCCGCGAGGAGCGCGTCGTGGTCGAGGACATGCTGAAGTCCGGGGAGCTGCCCTGCCTCGTGGCGACGAGCTCGCTCGAGCTTGGCATCGACATGGGCGCCGTCGACCTGGTGATCCAGGTCGAGTCGCCGAAGTCCGTGACCGCTGGGCTCCAGCGCATCGGGCGCGCCGGCCACGGCGTGGGAGAGGTCTCGCGCGGTCGCATCTTCCCCAAGTTCCGCGCCGATCTCGTCGAATGCGCCGTGGTTGCCAAGCGCATGCGCGACGGTGACATCGAGCCGACCGTCGTCCCGCAGAACCCGCTCGACGTGGTCGCCCAGCAGCTGGTGGCGATGACGGCGACCGGCGACGAGTGGCCGGTTCCCGAGCTCCACGAGCTGCTCAGGCGCGCCTACCCGTACGCCGACCTCTCACGCGAGCTGCTCGACAGCGTGCTCGACATGCTCGACGGCCGCTATCCCTCGGACGAGTTCGCGGAGCTCCGGCCGCGGATCGTCTGGGACCGGGTCGAGGACACGATCCGCGCCCGGCGCGGCGCCCTCCAGCTCGCCGTGACGAACGCCGGCACGATCCCCGATCGCGGCCTCTACGGCGTGCACCTGCCGGACGGGCGGCGCGTAGGTGAGCTCGACGAGGAGATGGTCTACGAGGCGCGCCCTGGACAGACGTTCCTGCTCGGGGCCTCGACCTGGCGGATCGAGGAGATCACTCGCGACCGCGTGATCGTTACGCCGGCCCCCGGTGCGCCCGGGGCCGTCCCGTTCTGGCGCGGCGACGGCGTCGGGCGACCGAAGGAGCTGGGGCGGGCCATCGGCGCCTTCTCGCGCGAGGCCGTCGAGCGCGACCCGAGCGAGCTCGGCGCCGAGTACGACCTCGACGAGCGGGCCGCCCGCAACGTCGTCGGCTTCCTCCGCGAGCAGCGCGAGGCCACTCGCGTCGTGCCGAGCGACCGCACGATCGTCATCGAGCGCTTCCGCGACGAGATCGGCGACTGGCGCCTGTGCGTGCTCTCGCCGTACGGGGGCCGCGTCCACGCAGCCTGGGCGCTCGCGCTCTCGGCACGGATTCGCGACGAGTTCGCGCTCGAGTCGGACGCGATCTGGTCGGACGACGGCATCGTGGTCCACCTCCCCGACGCCGACGAGCCGCCCTCGGCCGAGCTCGTGCTGGTGCAGCCCGACGAGCTCGAGGAGCTGGTGGTGCGCGAGCTGTCGAGCTCCGCCCTGTTCGGTGCCCGCTTCCGGGAGAATGCGGCCCGTGCGCTGCTCCTGCCCCGGGCCCGGCCGGGGAAGCGCACGCCGCTGTGGCAGCAGCGGCTGAAGGCGCAGTCGCTGCTCGAGGTGGCCAAGCGCTTCGGCCAGTTCCCGATCGTGCTCGAGACGTACCGCGAATGCCTGCGCGACGTGCTGGACCTCCCCGGGCTGGAGGAGCTCCTCCGCGGGCTGCACACCCGCGAGCTGTCGCTGGTGGAGGTCGAGACCGGGCGGGCCTCGCCGTTCGCGTCGTCGCTGCTCTTCGACTACGTGGCGACCTACATGTACGAGGGCGACACGCCGAACGCCGAGCGGCGCGCGGCGGCCCTCTCGCTCGACCGCGAGCTGCTGCGCGAGCTGCTCGGGCAGGAGGAGCTGCGGGAGCTGATCGATCCGGACGCGCTGGGCGAGGTCGAGGCGGACCTGCAGCGCACCAGCGAGCGCACCCGGGCCGCGAACACGGACGGCCTCCACGACGTGCTGCGAGCGGTGGGCGACGTGACCGCTGACGAGGCGCAGCTCCGCTGTCTCGACGCGGTCTCCGCGAAGCGGATGCTCGTGGACCTCGAGCGGGAGCGCCGCGCGGTACGGATGCGGATCGGCGGCGAAGAGCGCTGGATCGCCGCGGAGGACGCCGGGCTCTACCGCGACGCCCTCGGCGCGGTGCCCCCCGGCGGGCTGCCGGACGCGTTCCTCGAGGAGGTGGAGGAGCCCCTCGAACGGCTCGTGCGCCGCTACGCGCGGACCAACGGGCCGTTCATGACGCGAGAGGTCTCGGAGCGCTACACGCTCGACCTCGGACCGGTCCTGCGCGAGCTCGAGCGGGCCGGCGATCTGGTCCGCGGCGAGCTCCGGCCGGGGGGATCCGAGCGCGAGTGGTGCGATCCGGAGGTGCTGCGCCGGCTCCGGCGGGCCTCGCTCGCGACGCTGCGCAGGGAGGTCGAGCCGGCCGAGCAGCGGGCGCTCGCGCGCTTCCTGCCGGCGTGGCAGGGCATCGACTCGGCGCCGCCGGGCGGGGCCGGGGTCGATCGCCTGCGCGAGGTGCTCGTGCCGCTGCAGGGCGTGACGCTCGCCCCGGAGGTGTGGGAGCGCGACGTGCTCCCGCGACGGGTGGGGGCGTACTCGCCCTCCTGGATGGACCAGCTCTGCGCGAGCGGCGAGCTCGTCTGGGTCGGCGCCGGGGCGTTGGGGCGCCGTTCGGGCCGGGTGGCGCTCTACTTCCGCGAGGACGCCCGCTGGCTCGGTCCGCCGGCGTTCAAGGGGGAGCCTCCGGAGGGCGCGCTCCACGACCGGATACGCGAACGACTCGCCGCGGGCGCCGCGTTCTGGAGCGACCTGCTCGCGGACCTGTCGGACGCCGAGCCGATCGAGCTCCAGGAGGCGCTGTGGGACCTGGCGTGGGCCGGCGAGGTCACGAACGACGCCTTCTCCCCCCTCCGCGCGCCGCGACTCACCGTCGCCCGCCGCGAGCGCGAGCCGGGCCGCCGCTTCGCCCGGCGCCGGCGCCCGGGCGCCCCGCAGGTGCAGGGGCGCTGGTCCCTCACCGGCCCGCTGTTCGCGGACGCCCCCGCCCACGGGCCGCGGATGCGCGCCCTGTCCGAGGTGCTGCTCGAGCGCTACGGCATCGTCACGCGCGAGACCGCGCTCGCGGAGGGCGTGGCCGGCGGCTTCTCGACGCTCTACGGCGAGCTCGCCAACCTGGAGACGCTGGGCACGGCACGCCGGGGGTACTTCGTCGAGGGACTGGGCGGGGCGCAGTTCGCGCTTCCCGCGGCGATCGAGCGGCTCCGCTCGATGCGGGCCGACGAGCCCGCCGGGGCGCTCGTTCTCGCGGTCACCGATCCGGCGAACCCCTACGGCGCCACGCTTCCCTGGCCGAAGCGCGAGGGAGACGACTCGGGGCGCCGCCCGTCGCGCGTGCCCGGCGCGTACGTCGTCACGATCGACGCCGAGCCGGTGCTGTACGTCGAGCGAGGCGGGAAGGCCCTTCTCGCGCTCCGGGAGCCGCGCGAGGACTGGCTCCGCCCGGCGCTCGAGGCCCTTGCCGACGCCGTGCGAAGCGGCCGTGTCCCGCGGCTCGGGGTGGAGCGCTTCGACGGCGAAGCCGTGGTGGGCTCCGAGGCGGGGACGCTCCTGATCGAGCTCGGCTTCCGGCAGGGGCCGCGCCGGCTGACGCTCAGCGCGTGAGCCGTTCGGGTGGCTGACCCATTTTGCGCGGCCAGTCTTCTAATGGGCGCAAAATGGCCTTAGGGTGGAGGCGTGCGCGAAGGGGATTCTGCCCGCGGGAGGCGCGGCGAGGCGGCTGGTCTGACCCGCGCCGGGCTGCTCGCGAGGAGCGTGGTCGCCGGCGGAGGGCTGACGGCGGGTGGGATCCTCGTCGGCGGGCTGTCGCTTCCGGCGGACTCTCAGCCGTCGGCGGCCCAGGACGAGCGAGTGCTCGAGTGGCTTCTCGAGGTCGAGCAGCTCCAGGCGGCCTTCTATACAGAGGCGGAGCGGCGGGGAGCGCTGCGCGGCGAGCTTCGCGAGCTCGCCACACTGGTTGGAGAGCAGGAGCGGGCACACGTCGAGAGGCTCGAACGGGAGCTCGGGCGGAGCGGGGGGAAGCGACCGACATTCGACTTCGGCGACGCGACGGGCGATCGTGACCGGTTCCTCGCCGCGGCCATGGATCTGGAGGAGCTGGGGTTGGCCGCCGTCAACGGGCAGGTGCCCAACCTGACGACGGGGCGCATCATCATGGCGATGAGCATCGCGTCGGTGGAGGCCCGTCACGTCGGTTGGATACGCGATCTGGCCGGCCGCAATCCGGCCCCCCGGCCGGCCGACACGCCGGCCACGCAGGCCCAGACCCGAGCGGCGATCAGAGACACGGGATTCACGGAGTAGGCGGCTGATCGACACGGAGCTCACCCTCGAGGCGGTCGACCGCGATGGGGCCATCGCCGAGACGCTCCACGAGCTGACTGGCGGCACCCGGGCCGACCTCCTGCGGACCGCGGTGGTCGGCGGGGCGGCCGCGGCCGCAGCGCTCGCGACGCCGGCGGTGGCGCAGCAACGCAACACGGCCAAGGACATCGCGATCCTCCGCTTCGACCTGACCCTGGAGTACCTGCAGGCGGCCATGTACAGCGAGGCGGAGCGCCTCCGCGAGCTGAAGCCGAGGACCCTCGAGTGGTCGCGCGTGGTGGGCGCGAACGAGCGTGGGCACGTCAAGGCCATCCGCGCGCTGCTCGGCAAGGACGCGGTGAAGAGCCCGAAGTTCAACTTCCGCGGGGTGACCGAGGACGACAAGGTCTTCACGGAGACGGCCGTGGCGTTCGAGGACCTGACTGCCGCCCTGCTCAAGACCCAGGGCGCTCAGGTCGACTCGCGCCGCCTGCTCGCGGCGCTCGTGTCGCTTCATTCTGTCGAGGCGCGTCACGCCGCCTGGATCCGGCACATCGCCGGGATCGTCCCGGCCGCGGACGCCTTCGACGAGCCGACGTCCAAGCGACGGGTTGTGCGTCTCGTCGACTCCACGAACTTCGTCACGTCGAGGCCGAGAACGAAGGGAAGGCGGCGGCCCAGGTTCACCGGGTGAGCCGAGCGAGACGCACGCGCCGCAGCAACCTCGGCGCCGCCCTGGCGCTGGCGAGCGGGCTGATTGGGGTCGCGATCGCGATCGTCAGCCTGGAAGGTTCCGCCGGCCCCTCGTCGGCCGAGCCGCGACTTCCCCCGCCTCCCCGCGCGGCGTTCGCACCGAAGAACGTTCCGCTCGGCCCGCGTCCGGTCGTCCTGTGGGCGCCAGTGCGCAAGGAGGTTTCCGCTCACGCGAGCCCCGGGCAGTCGGAGGTGGTTGGCGACATTCCGAGGCGAACGCCGGAGGGAACGACGAACATCGTGCTCGTCCTCGGACAGGCGACTCGCGTAGCGGCAAGGCTGTGGGTCCGGGTCCGGTTCGCCGGGATGCCCGATGACGTGCGCGGCTGGGTGCCGCGCGCGTCCCTCGGCGGCTATACCCCCGTCCGGACCCGGCTCGTCGTCGACCGCACGCGGCTGACGGCCACCCTTCTCCGCGGCCGGCGAACGGTGCTTCGCGCCCGGGTGGGGGTCGGCACCGCGGCGACCCCCACGCCGGGCGGCCACTTCTACGTCCGGAATCAGCTCCGCCGGTACCGGAGCCCGTTCTACGGGCCGATCGCGTTCGGGACCACCGCGCGCTCCACGGGCGTCACGGACTGGCCCGCCGGGGGGTTCGTGGGCATTCACGGGACGGACCGCCCCGAGCTGCTACCGGGCCGCGTCTCATACGGATGCATCCGCCTGGCCAACCGGGACATCGTCCGCCTGGCTCGGCTGATGCCCATCGGCACCCCCCTCACGGTGCGGTGATGGGCTGGCTGAGCCGCGGCGTCCGGATGTTCGTGGCGCTGGCGATCTGCGCGCCGGCGGCGGTAGGCGGCGAGGCGGCGTGGGGCCAGCAGCGCGACCGCGATCGCAAGGTTCAGGCGCCCACCGAGCTCCTGCGCGAGTACCCGTTCCGCCAAGGCGAGCTGCGTAGCCGGCAGGACTCCCAGGCCCGAGAGCGCGCGCAGTCCGGTCCCCCGCAGGCGGCCGCGGGCGAGCCGTCCGCCGACGCCGGCAGCAGCGCGTGGCTGCCCATCCTTCTCGTGGCGCTGGGCGGAGCCGCGCTGCTCGCGCTCGGGGCGGCCGGCTGGCGCGTGGCCCGCGCGGGCGCCGGCGGCCGCGGCGCGCAGGCCCCCGAGCCCGCCCTCCCCACTCCCCCGCAGGCGCCGGTGGCGCACGAGCGCCCCGAGCCGGGGCGCGCTCCCAAGACCCCACGCGCCTCGAGCTACGCAGTCGTGAATCAGAAGGGCGGCGTGGGGAAGACGACCGTCTCCCTCAGCTTGGGCGTGGCGGCGGCAAGGCGGGGCGCCCGCGTGCTCGTCGTCGATCTCGATCCGCAGGCGTCGGCGACCACGGTCCTCGCGCCGCGCGGGACGGACCGCCCCTCGGTGGCGGACGCCGTCCTGAGGCCGGGATCATGCTCGCTCGGCTCGACCGTCATCCCCACGGAGTGGGGGTTCGACCTCGTTCCGTCGGAGCGGGAGCTGCGGGCGGTCGAGACGCAGCGTCGGGGCTTCGAGGAGGGCGTCCTGGCGGAGCAGTTGGACACCGTCGGGGAGTACGACCTCTTGCTGATCGATTGTCCGCCTAGCCTCGGCGTTCTCTCGATGGAGGCGCTCGGTGCGGTCTCGTGCGCGCTCGTCGTCACGGAGCCGACCTATCTGGCGCTCCAGGCGATCGACGAGCTCGTCGACACCATCAGCGACGTAACGGCCGGGCGCAATCCGTCGCTCGCGATCGCTGGGGTGGTGCTGAACCGGGTGGAGAACACGGCCGAGCACAGACGCAGCGTCGCGGAGGTGAAGGAGGTGTTCGGCGGGCGGGTGCTCGACCCGCAGATACCCAAGCGGGCGGTGCTCCAGGACGCCATGCGCCGGCGCGTGCCGCCGCAGGACCTGCCGAGCCACTACGCCGACGAGATCGCGGAGCTGTTCGACGCGCTCGCCGAGCAGCTCGAGGCGGTTCCGGCGAAGCGCTTCGCCCGAGAAGCCGGCTGAGGCGCTCGACCGCGCCCCTACGCTTGAGGTAATGCCCGAGGGCGACACGATCCACTCGGCGGCGCGCCGTGTCGGCGCCGCGCTCGTCGACACGGAGATCCTCGAGATCGAGACGCCGCAGCCGCGCCACGCGCTCGACCGCTGGCCGGAGCGCCTCGCGGGCCGCGCTGTGCGCGCGGTGGACGCGCGGGGAAAGCACCTGTTCATCAGGTTCGAGGGCGACCTGACGCTGCATTCCCACCTGCGCATGAAGGGCGGATGGGGCGTCTACCGCCGCGGGCAGCGCTGGCGCCGGTCGCCGCGCCGGGCGTGGCTCGTCATCCGCACCGAGGAGCACGAGGTCGTGCAGTTCGACGGCCCGGTTCTCGAGCTCATGACGGATTCGCGCACGCGGTTCGACCGCCGGCTGGCGTCGCTCGGGCCGGACCTGCTCGCCCCCGACTTCGACGAGCGCCGGTTCCTCGGGCGGCTGCGCGAGGACGACCCGCGCCGCGGCGTCGGCGACGCGTTGCTCGACCAGCGCACGCTGGCCGGGATCGGAAACGCGTGGAAGTGCGAGGGCTGCTTCCTCGCGGGAATCGATCCCTGGCGACCGCTCGGCGAGGTGAGCGACGAGGAGGCGCTGGCGCTCGTCCGCCGCGTGCGTCCGCTGATGCTCGAGTCGGCCGCGGCGGCCGGCCCCTCTCGCCGCTGGGTGCACGGCCGCGAGGGGGAGCCGTGCCCCCGCTGCAACACTCCGATCCGCGCGCGCGGGCAGGGCGACGACAACCGGACGACCTACTGGTGCCCGCGATGCCAGACCTGATCCGTGTCGGCCACAAGGGCGCGCACCACATCGCGCCGGGCAACACGATCGCGAGCTTCGAGGCCGCGCTCGAACACGGCGTGGACATGATCGAGTTCGACGTCCTGCGCGCGCGGGACGGGCGGCTCGTGCTCGCGCACGACCACGAGGACGCGGAGTCGCGCGAGTGCCTCACGCTCGAGGAGGGGCTCGACCACTTCGCTGGCGAGGCGTACGACGGCGTGCGGCTCGACGTCGACATGAAGCTCCCCGGTTACGAGCGCGAGGTTGTCGAGGGCCTGTCCGCCCGCGGCCTCGCCGAGCGGGCGCTCGTGTCGAGCATGTACACCGAGAGCCTCGACCGGCTCGGCGAGCTCGCGCCGGGGCTCACCCGAGGCTGGTCGGTCCCGCGCGCTCGGCGCGACTACACGCGCTCGGCGTTTGCGGTGCCAGCCTACGCGATCGCCCGCGGCATGCGCGCGCGGCTGCCCGGCCGGGCCGCCGGGCGCATCCGCGCCGGCGGCTGCGAGGCCATCATGTGCCATCGGATACTGGTCGGCCGCCGGCTGGTCCGGGCTGTGCATGACGTGGGCGGACAGGTGTACGTCTGGACGGTCGACGACGTCCGCCGGATCGCCGCCCTGGAGGGATTGGGAGTGGACGGGGTGATCACGAACGACCCGCGCCTGTTCGACGCGTACTAGGCACGTGGACTAGCCGGGCGGCGAGCCGCGGGCCGAGTCTCACACCGGCCGGCGCCGGCCCGTTGGAGTGACATGACCGCGACGAAAATGTTCAGCATCCATGAGTCCCCGATCGGTCCGCTCCTTCTGAGCGGCGACCGACAGGCGCTGACCGGCCTCCGGTTCGCCGACGGCGTGACGATCCCGAACGGCGGGCGGCGCGACGACGCGCGCTTCGCCGAGGAGCGCCGTCAGCTCGACGAGTACTTCGCCGGCGACCGCACGACCTTCGACTTCCCCGTGGCACCCGAGGGAAATCCGTTCGAGCGGCGTGTGTGGGAAGCGCTTCGGGCGATCCCGTATGGGACCACCACCACTTACGGCGCGCTCGCCGCTCGCCTGGACGCTCCCGCCGCGGCGCGCGCGGTGGGCGCCGCGAACGGCCGCAACCCGATCGCGATAGTCGTTCCATGCCATCGCGTGATCGGGGCACGAGGAAATCTGACGGGCTACGGCGGCGGCCTCGACCGCAAGCGAGCGCTGCTCGTGCACGAGGGCGCTCTGCTGCCCCTGTGATCGGCCGGAGCGCCGCGCCCGTGACGGATTCGCTTCTCGACCGGACTACGCGGTCGTCCTCGTCAGCCTGATCGCGACGGAGGGCGGCGCGGACGGCGGCGCGACCGGCTCGTTCGACGACGCCATCGGCGACGCCGGCGATCTGCTCGTCGCGACTGCCGGCATCCTGATCCGCGCGCTCGCCCTCGCCCTGCCGATCGGGCTCATCGCCGGCCTCGCCTGGATCGTCTCGCGCGGCGTGCGGCGACGGCGGCGCGAGTCGGTGCTGGCCTGAGGCGCCCGTGGTTTCCGCCCTCACGCGGGAAGGCGCCGGAAGACCTCCCAGACCGGCCGTGGCGCGCCGCCGCTTGCGATCGGCTCGCACAGCCCCGAGTTCGCGACCGGGTCCGCGTACATGAGGTAGTTCGAGAACAGCTCGATCCCGGGCGCGTCACTCATCCGCTGCCAGGAGGCCGCAACGAGCGCGGCCTGCGCGGCGAGGTCCCTCACCTCGCCGGAACCGAGGCGCGCGCCGCCCTCCGTGAGCCACACCCGTGGATCGCCGGGCCCGCCGCGCCCGCGCCACTGTTTCCTCAGGAGTCCCCGCAAAGCCTCGGCGCGGGTGGGCGACGGGATGTCCCGTTCGACGTCCGAGTAGTTGTGGTGCGTCCAGACGAAGCTCGGAGTCGGCGCGAACCCGAGCTCGTCCAGTGCGGCCAGTGTCTGCGGCACGGCGGTCTCGAAGCTCGTGAAGAGCCGGTCGTTCGGCCGCGCCCGATCCGACAGGGCCGGCGCGGCCAGGCCGATCGGGTGGCCGCGGGCGGCGCCGACCGCGGCCGCCGTGGCGATCATCTCGGCCATGTGCCCTCCGACCGTGACCTCACCGGGACCGTACGGGTCGCCGGTCGGGCTCGGCTCCTGCTGAGGCCACAGCTGCCCGTTCGGCTCGTTCACGATCTCGAGCGTCAGGCCGCGACCGTGGACGGCGTACCGATCCATCAGCCAGGCGAGCCACCGGCCGTAGTGGCCGTCCCTACCGAGCTCGCCGATCGGGATCCGCCACTCGAGGGGCTTCAGGCGATCGACGGGATCGGTCGCGGCGCCGCGATCCTCGCGCGCCCAGTCGGCCGGCTTGCCCGCGGTCCCGTTGGCCCAGCGCGGGAAGAACCACGTCGTGAGGATCACGTTCAGCCCGGCCACTCGGGCGAGCCCGATCTGCTCGTCGATCGCCTGGATGTACCGGAACCCGCAGCCCGGCCCGCACTCCGGTGCGTCGTTGAGCGGCCCGTCGAGGTCGGTCATAGGCACGAAGGCCGGCGGGAGCAGCTGCGCCTTGTCCCACCTGATCCAGATCCGCACCCAGCGGGTCCCAAGCGCGATCAGCTTCTCGAGGTTGCCGTTCACCCGCAGGTCCTCAACGTCGCCGCCGTGGTTGAGCGAGTCCATCGCCACGCACTTGTGGATGCCGACCGCGGCCGAGGCGGCGGCGGGCCACCCGGCCGCGCCGACGAGCGCCGCGGCGGCCGAGCGCTGGACGAGAGCGCGGCGGGTCAGGGGCACGCGGTCTACGCGTCGCGCTCGACGCGCACGGAGAAGCCCTCGGCGCGGGCCGCAGCGAGGATCTCCTCGTTGTTTTCCCGGCCGCGGGTCTGGAGCACGAGCTTGATGCCGGTCTCCCGCACGTGGATCTCGATGCCATCCCGCAGGTGCTCCACGTCCACCACGTTGCCGCCGTGGTCCGCCACCACGCGCAGCAGGCCGGCGAGCGCGCCCGGGCGGTCGGGGACCACGGTCGAGAGGACCATGCGCCGGCCGGCGGCGGTCTCGCCGAGCCGGATGGCCTCGGAGAGGAGCGAGGCGTCGACGTTGCCGCCGGACAGCACCGCGCAGACCTCGCCCTCCGCCGGGGCTTTCACGCGGCCGTGCATCAGCGCCGCCACTGCCACCGCGCCGGCTCCCTCCACCACCAGCTTGGTGCGCTCGAGCAGGAGCACCATCGCCTGCGCCACCTCGTCGTCCGACACGGTGACCACGTCGTCCAGGTAGCGCTCCACGAGCGGCAGGGTGAAGTCGCCGGGGCGCTTGACCGCGATGCCGTCGCAGATCGTGTTGGCCGAGCGTGCCCCGACCGGCCGGTGGGCGGCGAGCGAGTCGATGTAGGGCGCGCACGCCTCCGCCTGCACGCCGACCACGCGCGCGCCCGGCAGCCTCTCCGCCAGGGCCAGCCCGATGCCACCGGCCAGGCCGCCGCCCCCCAGCGGGACCACCACGAGCCTGACGTCGGGCGCCCCCTCGGCGATCTCCAGGCCGACCGTGCCCTGCCCGGCGACCACCTCAGGCGCGTCGAAGGCATGCACGACGTTCAGCCCCTCCTCGGCGGCCATGCGCCGGGCCGCGGCGCCCGCCTCGTCGAAGCCGCCCTCGACCAGACGGACCTCGCCGCCGTACTGCCGCACGGCCGCGACCTTCGCGAGCGGCGCCTGCTCGGGCATGACGAGGACGGCCTTCGCGCCCACGTCGCGCGCGGCGCAGGCGACGGCCTGGGCGTGGTTGCCGGCGCTCGCCGCCACGACCCCCGCCTCCAGGGCGCTCTCGTGTAAACGCCGGATCGAGTTGAGGGCGCCGCGGAGCTTGAAGGAGCCGGTGATCTGGAGGTTCTCGGTCTTCAGCACGACACGCGCGCCGACGCGGCGGCCGAGCTCGCCGGCGGGCAGCAGCGGAGTCTCCCGGACGGTGCCCGCGATGAGCCCGGCAGCCTCCTCGACGTCCCGCAGGGTGACGGCGTCAGCGACCGCCATCTAATGCATCCCCATTCGGACTCCCATGGTGGGATTATGCGCTCATGGTGACGGGGGAGGAAACGGCCCGCCTGCTCGCGGGCACCGAGGTGTTCGGAGACCTCGAGCCGGCGGAGCTCTTGGCCGTGGCGCAGGTTGCGGTGCCGCGCAACTGGGACCGCGGCGAGATCATCTTCCGCGAGGGCGACACCGGCGACACCTGCTACCTCGTCCGCTCCGGCGCGGTGATCCTGACTCGCGAGCACCAGGATGGGCGCATGGTGGCGCTGGCCGAGCTGCGCGGCGGCTCCCTCTTCGGGGAGCTGGCGATGTTCCGGGGCGAGACACGGTCGGCGACGGCGGAGGCGATCGAGCCGACCAGCGCCGTGGCGCTGCTGGCCGGTGACGTCCAGCGGCTCGTCCGCCGGCACCCGGACCTGGCGCTCAAGCTCCTCGCCACGCTCGCCGAGCGGGTCAGCCGCACCAACGAGCGGCTGCTTCAGCAGTCCTTCCAGACGGTCGCGGGGCGTGTGGCCAGCGCGCTGCTCGCGCAGACGATCGCCCGCCAGGCCGAGGGCGCGCCCCAGAGCGACGTGCTGATCCGCGCCACGCAGGCCGAGATCGCCCACCTTGCGGGCACCTCGCGTGAGAGCGCCAGCCGCTTCCTCGCCACGCTCGAGCGGGCGGGCGTGGTCACCCTGGGCAGGGGAAAGGTGACCGTGCATGAGCCGGGAAGACTCCGGAACTACATCCACTGAGCGGTCGCGCATGGTCGACCGCCAGCTGCGGCGGCGCGGGATCGACGACGAGCGCGTGCTCGCCGCGATGGAGGAGGTGCCGCGCGAGCGCTTCCTGCCCGAGGACATGCGGCGTCGCGCCTACCGCGACGGGGCGCTCCGCATCGGCGAGGGCCAGACCATGTCGCAGCCGTGGATCGTCGCCTGCATGGCGCAGCTGCTCGAGCTTGAAGGCGCCGAGGTGGTGCTCGAGGTCGGCACCGGCTCGGGATACGCGGCGGCGGTGCTGTCCCGCCTCTGCCGTGAGGTCGTGACGGTCGAGCGCTTCGCGAGCCTGGCCAAGAGCGCGCGCGAAGTGCTCGCGGAGCTGGGGTACGACAACGTCGAGGTCCGCGTCGGCGACGGCGCCCGCGGGGCGCCCGACCGCGCGCCGTTCGGCGGCATCTCGGTCACCGCCACTGCGCTCGACGCCCCGCCCCGCGCCCTGTTCGGCCAGCTGGCGCCGGGCGCCGCGCTCGTGTGCCCGGTCGACCGCGGCGGCCGTGAGCTCCTCATGCGCTTCCGCGACGGGGAGGAGGAGGCCATCGTGCCGGTGCGGTTCGTGCCGCTCGTAGCGAACGAACCGTGAGCTCGGCCGCGGTGTTAAAGCCGGCGCGGGGCCGTTAGGCTGCCCCGGTCGTGTTCGTCCTGAACTTCTACTCGCCCGTTTTCATCGACCAGCTGAAGCGCGGTCGCAAGACGGCGACGATCCGGCTCGGCGACAAGAGCAAGAAGTACCGAAAGGGCGAGGTCGTGATGATCACCGTGGGCTTCCAGCACTCGCCCCGCGAGCGGATCTTCGAGGCCGTGATCGACAGCGTGGACGTCAAGCGCGTGCAGGAGCTCTCGCGCCGCGACATCGAGCACGACAACCCCGAGTTCCGGCGCCACGACGAGATGGTCCACTTCCTCGAGCAGATCTATGGCCGGAAGGTCGAGATGGACGACCTCGTGACCGTGGTGCGCTTCTCGCAGATCGCGGAGCGCCCCTCGGAGATCCGGGAGCGAATGCGCCCCGATACGCCGTCACAGAACTGAGCGGACATGCGGGGTCTAGCGGGAGAACCGCCGCTGTAGGCGCACCGAGATACGCCCGCGGCGTCTAACCCAGAATTTTGGCGGCAGTACTGCCGCCAAAATTGGCACTCTCCTTGCTAGAGTGCCAGCTGGCACTCTCACCGTGAGAGTGCCAAGGAAGATGCACCTGTCAACGGAGGTATTGCCCATGAATCTCCAGCCTCTAGGTGATCGCGTGATCGTTCAGGCGATCGAGGAGGAAGAGACCACTGCGAGCGGCATCGTCCTCCCGGACACGGCCAAGGAGAAGCCGCAGCGCGGCAAGGTCCTTGCGGTCGGAGAAGGGAAGTGGGACGAGGACGGCGAGAAGCGCATCCCGCTCGACGTCGCCGAGGGCGACGAGGTTCTGTATTCGAAGTACGGCGGCACCGAGGTCCAGGTCGAGGGTGATGATCTCCTCGTCCTGCGTGAGTCGGACGTGCTCGCCAAGGTCGCGGGCTAGGAGGAAGCACAGACATGGCTCACAAGGAGCTCAAGTACGACGTGGAGGCGCGTCGCGCGCTCGAGGACGGGGTGAACTCCGTCGCGGACGCGGTGAAGGTCACGCTCGGCCCCAAGGGCCGTTACGTCGTGATCGACAAGAAGTTCGGCGCCCCCACCATCACCAACGACGGTGTCTCGATCGCTCGTGAGATCGAGATCGAGGACCCGTTCTCGAACCAGGGCGCCCAGCTCGTACGCGAGGTGGCGACCGCCACCAACGACGTCGCTGGCGACGGCACCACGACGGCCACCGTGCTGGCCCAGCGGATCGTCCGTGACGGCCTCAAGAACGTGGCCGCCGGCGCGAACCCGCTTGCGCTCAAGCGCGGTATCGAGAAGTCGGTCGAGCAGGTAGTCGACTACATCGGCGACGCCTCGACCGAGATCTCCGGCAAGGACCAGATCGCGCGTGTGGCGGCCATCTCCGCCGCCGACGACGAGATCGGCGACGTGATCGCCGATGCGATCGACAAGGTCGGCAAGGACGGCGTGGTCAACGTCGAGGAGGGCCAGACGTTCGGCATGGACCTCGAGTTCACCGAGGGCATGCAGTTCGACAAGGGCTACATCTCGCCCTACATGGTCACCGACCAGGACCGCATGGAGGCCGTCCTGGAGGATCCGTACATCCTGATCGCCAACCAGAAGATCGGGTCCGTGCGCGACGTCCTGCCGGTGCTCGAGCAGGTCATCCAGTCGGGCAAGCCGATCCTGGTCATCGCCGAGGACGTGGAGGGTGAGTCCCTCGCCACGTTCGTGGTGAACAAGCTCCGCGGCACCTTCACCGGCGTCGCGGTCAAGGCGCCCGGCTTCGGCGACCGCCGCAAGCGGATGCTCGAGGACATCGCGATCCTCACCGGCGGCGAGGTCATCACCGAGGAGATGGGCCTCAAGCTCGAGAACACGCAGCTCTCGCAGCTCGGTCGGGCCCGTCGCGTCGTCGTCGCCAAGGACACGACCACGATCGTGGACGGCGCCGGCGAGAGCGAGGCGATCAAGGGCCGCATCAACCAGATCAAGACCGAGATCGAGAGCACCGACTCGGACTTCGACCGCGAGAAGCTGCAGGAGCGGCTGGCGAAGCTGGCCGGCGGCGTGGCGGTCGTCAAGGTCGGCGCGGCCACCGAGACCGAGATGAAGGAGAAGAAGCATCGCGTCGAGGACGCGCTGCAGGCCACCCGCGCGGCCCTCGAGGAGGGCATCGTCGCGGGCGGCGGCGTGTCACTGCTGCGGGCGCAGGACGCGATCACGGTCGACGCGTTCGTCGGCGACGAGCAGACCGGTGCGCGCATCGTGTACCGCTCGCTCGAGGAGCCGCTCCGCCAGATCGCGGACAACTCGGGGCTCGAGGGCTCGGTCGTCGTGAACGACGTCCGCAACGCCAAGGGCAAGAACGACGGCCTGAACGCGGAGACCGGCGAGATCGAGGACCTGGTGAAGGCCGGCGTCATCGACCCCGCGATGGTGACCCGCTCCGCGCTCCAGAACGCGGCGTCGATCGCCAAGAACATCCTCACCACCGAGGCGATCGTGGCCGAGATCCCGGAGAAGGAGGCCGCCGGCGCCGGCATGCCGGGCGGCATGGGCGGCATGGACGGCATGATGTAGGAGACATCAGTCTCCGCCGCTTTGCGAGGGCCCCGCGAACGCGGGGCCCTCGTCGTTTGGGGCTACGCGCCGCCGAGCACGCTCGCCATCGCCAGGGGCCGTACGCCGAGCCGCTCCGCGTCCGCCGTGCCGCGGCCCGTCGTCATCGGCTCCTCCATCAGCTCGGCCTCGTCCCAGGTGGCGAACACGCTCGGTCCGGACAGCAGGCGGAGGAGCCGGAGGGAGGCGCGCACGAGCGGGAGCGGCACGTGCACGAGGGGCCGGCGGCGCCCGGTCGGCCGCATGGCCACCCGGACGATGTCGTCGTAGGAGAGCGTCTGCGGGCCGACCAGCTCGAACAGGCGCCGGCGCGGCCCCGAGGCCGCGAGGGCGGCCACGACGCAGTCGGCCACGTCCTCGGCCCAGATCGGCTGGTACAGCGCCCGGCCCGAGCCGGATACGGGGATCGCCGGGAGATACGAGAAGCGCTCGAGCAGCGTGAGCCAGGGGTCGCCGGGTGCGTAGACGATCGAGGGAGAGAAGACCGTCGTCTCGAGCGCGGAGGCCTCGACCGCCTCCCGCGCGAGCGCCTTCGCCCTGAAGAAGCGCGTCCGCGAGTGGTGTGCGGCGCCGATCGCCGAGAAGAAGAGAAAGCGCCGCGCCCCGGCCCGCTCGGCGGCGCGCACGAGCCGCAGCGTGGCCATCGCGTTCAGCTCCTCGATCGAGGCGTACGGCTGGTCGCGGATCGACGCGGCGAGGTGCACCACGGTCTCGACGCCGCGAAGCGCGTTGCGGAACGACGGCGGGTTGGCGAGGTCGCCGAGCGCGATCTGCACGCGTACGCGTTGGTCACCGAGCCGCCGGGGGTCGCGCACGAGGCAGCGCACCCGGGCCCCGTCCGTGGTCAGCCGCCGCAGCAGCGACGACCCCACCGTCCCGGTGGCCCCGGTCAGCAGGATCATCCCCGCCGCCCGACGACGACCACCCGCCAGGGCGAGCGCTCGTTGCGGTGGACGGTCACCTCCTCGAGCCCCGCCTCGTCCATCCACCCACGGATCTCCGAGGGCGCGAAGTTGCGGCCGTGGCTCCACGCGTAGAAGAGCAGGCTCGAGATCGCCCCGTGCTGGGAGACGGCCTCGCCCGGCTCGGGCCGCGCGGAGTCGCCGATCACGAAGAAGCCGCCCGGGCGCAGCGCCTCGCGCGCCATCCGGCAGAGCTCGCGGTCCCGCTCCTCCGGCAGGTGGTGGACCAGGTTGAAGGCCGAGACGACGTCGAGCCCCTCCCCCAGCCCCACCTCGAACACGTCCCCCTCGCGGAACGAGATCCGGTCGTCGTAGCCCTCCTCCGCCACGATCCGGCGTCCCACGGCGACGCTCGGCGGAAGGTCGATCACGGTGGCCTCGAGGTGATGGTGGCGGCGGCACATGGCCATCGAGAACCCTCCGTGGCCGCCCGCCACGTCCACCAGGCGGCGCGGGCCCTCGATCGGGATCCGCGACGCGTTCTCGTCGTGCTCCGCGCGGGAGATCTCGAAGAGGCCGCGGATGTAGGCCTCCCAGCGGTCCGTATCGCCGCGGCGATCCTCGTGCATCGCATACGCCCGGCCGCTCCGCACCGCGTCCGGCAGGAGCTCCAGCACCTCCCAGTGGAGATCGCTCTGCGCGCCCACGAAGGTGGCGATCGACTCGGGTGAGGAGGGCACGAGCAGCCGCTCGCTGGCCGGAGCGTTGGCGACGCGGCCGTCCCCGAGCTCGTCCAGGTATCCGAGCGTCACGAGCGCCGTGACGAGCGCGTCGACACCCAGCGGATCGAGGCCCAACCGCTCGGCGAGCTCGCGGCCCGCGGCGGGCTGCTCGTGGAGAGCGTCGAACACTCCAAGCATCACCGCGGTGGTGACCGCGCGGGCGGCGATCAAGCCCGTGAAGGTGTCCTGAAAGGGGTCCGGTTCCCGCCGGTTCGCCACAGGGCCAACGGTACAATCGCCGTCCCCATGGCCTATGTCATCGCCGAACCCTGCATCGACACGAAGGACAACTCCTGCGTCGAGGTCTGCCCGGTCGACTGCATCCATCCGACCCCCGACGAGCCGGACTACGACAACGTCAATCAGCTCTACATCGACCCCGAGGAGTGCATCGACTGCGACGCCTGCGTGGAGGCCTGCCCCGTGGACGCCTGCTTCGCGGAGGACCAGCTCCCGGACGAGTGGCAGAACTACATCCAGATAAACGCGGACTACTACAAGCAGGCCGGCTAGCTACGGCGCCATCGGCAGCGCCGTGCCCGTGACCTGCGGCACGGGCGGCCCCGACGGGGCCTGCATCACCGGCAGCTCCTGCGGCGTCGCGGCGACGATGCCGCGGGCGGCGTGGTAGAGGGCCTGCGCCGCGGGCGCGTCCGGGTCCGCGAGCACGAGCGGGCGGCCCTCGTCGGCGCAGACCCGCAGCTCCTCCTGAAGCGGGATCTTGCCGAGCAGCGGCACGTCGAGCTCGTCGGCGAGGAGCTGGCCGCCCCCCTCGCCGAAGATCGTGAAGCGTTCGCCCGTCGGCGTGACGAAGCCCGACATGTTCTCGATCACGCCCGCGATCTCGAGGTCGAAGCGCAGCGCCGTCTCCGCCGCGCGCGCGGCGACCTTCTGCGCGGCCGGCTGCGGCGTCGTGACGATCACGAACTTGGCCTGGGGCAGCAGCTGGGCGAGCGTCATGGACACGTCGCCGGTTCCCGGCGGCAGGTCGATCAGCAGGTAGTCGAGCTCGCCCCAGTCCACGTCCTCGAGGAACTGCCGGATGGCCTTGTGCAGCATCGGACCGCGCCAGGTGATCGCCTGGTCGCGTTCGTTCAGGAAGAACTCGATCGAGATCGCCTTTACGCCCAGGGGACCCTCGAGCGGCAGGATCTTGCGCTCCGCGGACACGAGCGGGCGGCCGTGCACCCCGAGCATGCGCGGGATCGAGTAGCCCCAGACGTCCGCGTCGAGCGCGGCCGCCGGCCGGCCCTCCGTCTGGAGCGCGGCGGCGAGGTTCGCGGTGACCGTCGACTTGCCGACCCCGCCCTTGCCGGAGCCGACGCAGATGATGTTCTTAACCCGCGCCAGCGCCCCCTCCGGCAGGCCGCCCTGGCGGCCGAGGCGCTGGGCGAGGCCCTGCTTCTCCTGATCGGAGAGGACGTCGAAGCCGACGTTCACCTGGGCGACGCCCTCGAGCGCGGCCACGTTCTGGGTGACCGCCTGCTGGAAGTGGTTGCGGATCGGGCAGCCGGGCGTGGTGAGCGACACGACCACGTCGACGCGGCCGGGCGCGGGCTGCTCGACCGAGCGGACCATGCCGAGGGAGACGATGTCCTTGCGGAGCTCGGGGTCGATGACGCGGCTGAGGGCGTCGCGAATCTGTTCGGCGGTTGGCATCCCAACTCATTCAAGCAGAGCGGATCGCCCGTCTTTGCGGGCAGCCCCCTGAAACACAAACGGGGCTCCTGTTCGGAGCCCCGTTTGCTTCTTCTGAGGGAGGAGAGATACTGCACTGCCGGCGAGGTATTTGGCCGGCAGCCTCACCCCGACCGGTCTCTCCTGACCGCCGACCGCGGGAGATCGGCGCCGGCCCGGGGGGAAGCCTGTTGCGAGTCGCCCTTTAGGCTAGCGCGACCCGATCGACGGCCTTCTCGACCTGACGCTCGGCGTCGCGGGTGTTCCGCTTCACCGTGCGCACGGCCTGATTGCGGCGCTGGCGCAGCTCGCGCTCCAGCCGGGTACGCGTCTTCTTCGCCTCACGCACGGCGCGATTGCGGGCGGTCGTGCCGCGCCGCTCGTACTTGCGCAGGTTCGTCGACACGCGGCGCTGGAGCTTCTCCAGCTCCCGCTCGGCGCTGTTCCGGCCGGAGAGGTAGGGCTTCACGACGTCGACGACCGCGTCACGGGCCTCCAGCGTCGCACCGACCGGGATGAGGACGGCGCGCTGCGCCTGTTCGGCGACGGCCTCGAGGCGGTTGACGGCCGCCGCGCCGCCGCGCTCGGCGGTCTCCTGGGCCGCCGCGGCGGTGGTCTCGGCGGAAGCTGCGGTACGACGCGCTGCGTCACCGGTGCTCCTCGCGCTGGAACGAGCCTCGTTGCGCTTGCGGGTGGCAGCGGCCTTTCGTGCGGCCGCCTTCCTCTGCTGCTCGGTCTGGGTGGCCATTTGGGCGTCTCCTAGCTGTACTCGACGTAAGGTTGTTAGATCTAAGCTCGGTAGAAGTATACCAGCGAACACACGTACGTAAACCGTCCGGCCCTGTTGGTTACGCGCACGCCCGCGGCGGGAACCCCGCCAGGGGGGCCCGGAGCCGCTCAGGCCGCCTTCGGTGTACTGCCCGTCCGCTCGAGCCAGACCTGCGGCCGCGACAGCTCGGCCGTCGTCGGGAGCGCCTCGGGGGACCCCCATACCCGGTTCAGGCCCTCGATCCCGGCGTCTCGGGCGACCGCGTCGCAGAAGGCCTTCCCGAGCTCGTACTGCTGCATCTTGATGTTCAGCCCCAGGAGGCGCTCGATGACGCGTTCCGGCGCGGAGCGGCTGCGGCGCCGCGCGTCCATCGCGGCCCTCAGGCGCTCGTGGTCGGGGATCGCGGTCGCGGCGATCGCGTCCATTACGTGCTCCGAGTAGCCCTCGATGACCGCCATCGCCGCCTGCATCCGGTCCATCAGGGAGCGTTGCTCCTGAGTCTGCACGAGGGCCGCGAGCCCGCCGCTGCGCCATGCCTCCACGAGCTTCGCCGCGCTCGGCAGCGAGGGCAGCCCGCCGGCGGCGCCCCGCTCGATTCGGACCTCGACGGTCTTCAGGTACGTCCGGATCATCCCGCTCAGGTGCTCGCGGAGCCAGCCGACGCCCTGGAACTGGAAGACGTGGGTGAGCTCGTGGGCGCAGATCCAGCGGTGGAACGGATCGGGCGCGACGTCCATCTCGCGCACGGCCTTGCGGAGGTTCTGCGCGACGAACAGAAGCCGCGGCGGGGCGTCGCCGCCGAGCAGCGACACCTCGTACTGCCCGAGCACCCGCTGCGAGACGTAACCCATCACGAGGCCCGCCTCCGCGGCCAGCGTGGCCGCGGCCCCCGTCCGGAGCGCCCCGGCGAGTGGGCCCGCGAACTCGAGCCGGGCGTCGAGCCGCCCGGCGACCGGGTCGAGTAGCCGTGACAGCGCGTCCAGGTTGACCGCGGTCCACTCGGGCCGGGTCACCGCCTCGGGCCGCGGCACCGGCGTGGCCGGCGAGAGCCGCGTGTACTCGGCGACGTGCGCCTCCATCTCGGCGCAGAGCGCGTCGAGGTCGGGCCCGTCGCCGACCGGCTCCACGGCGCCGGCGGCCAGGCGCGCCACCTGACGAGCGAGTGTCCAGTCCACCATCGCCCAGAGAACGCTAGCGGCAGCGCTCAGAGGTCGGGCAGCGCCTGCTCCAGCTCGGCAACCGGCGCGAACAGATCGCCGCGCTCCTCGACGCGGGCGAGCACGTCGTCCGCCTCGAACACGAGCGCGTCGGGGTCTCCCGCCTCCACCTCGGCCCAGTCCAGCGGCGTGGACGCGGTCGGCCGCTCGCGCGCGCGGAGCGAGTAGACGGCGACGGTGGTCTTGTGCTCGTCGTTCTGGCTCCAGTCGATCAGGACCTTGCCCCGGCGGAGCTCCTTCTTCTGGCTCGAGACGACGAGCTTCGGGTGCTGGGCCTCGAGGTGGCGGGCGAGCCCCTTCGACAGCGGCTTCGTGCCCGCGTCGTAGTCGACGTCGTCGCGGTTCAGCGGGACGTACACCTGGATCCCCTTCGAGCCGGAGGTCTTCGCGAACGACTCGAGCCCGAGGTGGCCGAGCGCCTCCCGCAGGAGCAGCGCCACCTCGCAGCACTCGACGAGCCCGGCCGGCGGACCGGGGTCCAGGTCGAAGGCCATCACGGTCGGTCGGTTGATGTCGTCGACCAGGGAGAGCGAGGGGTGGAGCTCGAGATCGGCGAGGTTGGCCAGCCAGACGAGCGTGGGCAGGTCGTCGCAGACGCAGAAGTTGATGCCGGACGCCTCCTGGCTCCGCACCCACCCCGGGGCGTGCGGCGGGCAGCGCTTCTCGTAGAAGTACTGGCCCTCGACTCCATTCGGGTAGCGCTTCAGCGTCAGCGGCCGGTCGCGCAGATGAGGCAGCACGGCCGGCGCGATGCGCGTGTAGTAGTCGATCAGCTGCCCCTTGCTGAAGCCGACCTCCGGGTACATGACCTTGTCGAGGTTCGACAGCGAGAGCCGCCTGCCCTCGACGTCGACCTCCACTCTGGTGGCGGCCGCCACCTACTTCTTCGCGGCGGCCTTCTTCCGGCCGGAGGAGCCCGACCGGGCGCGCGACTTCTTCGTCTCCGCGGCGCCGTCGCCCTTGGGGCTCTTAGCCGAGGCGATCGAGGCCTCGAGCGCCGCCATCAGGTCCGGAACCTTCTTCGGCTCCTCCTCGGGCGCCTCCACCACCACGGTCTCGCCCTGCGCCTTGCGCTCGATCAGCTCGAGCACGCGCTCGCGGTACTCGTCGTGGTACTTCTCGGGCTCGAACTCGGACGAGAGCGAGTCGATCAGCTGCTTGGCCATGTCCAGCTCGCGCTTGCTCGTCGTCCCCTCGCCGTCCGCCGCCGCCATCTCGTCGAGGGCGTCGGGCGCGATCACCTCGTCGGCGAACAGCATCGTCTCCATGGTCAGCACCCCGTCGTGCGGACGAATGGCGACGAGGTTCTCCTTCGAGCGGATCACGACCCGCGCGATCGCCACCTTGCCGGCGTCCTGCATCGCGTCGAGCAGCAGCTTGTAGGCCTTCCCCGCCCCCTTGTCGGGCGCGAGGTAGTAGGGGTGGTCGTAGTAGATCGGGTCGATCTCGTCGAGCTCGACGAAGTCCTCGATGTCTATCGTGCGCGTCTTCTGCGGCTCGAGGGCCTCGAGCTCGTCGGGCGAGATCGTCACGTAGCGGTCCGGGCCGATCTCGTAGCCCTTCACGATCTGCTCGTAGGGGACCTCCTCCCCCGACGCCGGGTTGACCCGCTGCTGGCGGATCCTCTGCCCCGACTCGGCGTCGATCTGATGGAAGCGCACGGTCTTGCGCGAGACCGCGCTGTACAGCTTTACCGGGATGTTGACCAGCCCGAAGCTGATCGCCCCGCTCCAGATTGCACGTGCCACGCTACAAACTTACCTGTCGCGGGCCGATTAGCCTTCCTCACGGACGCAATCTTGCGGGTCCTTGTCCGGCCGGAGGCCCTTGAAGGAGGGCGCCCGCAGGGTGCCGCTGCTCGTCCACTCGCGGAACTCGACGGACGCCACGAGCCGCGGCTCGACGAAGATCGTGCCCTTCGGCGGCTGCCGGCCGTGGAAGGGGCTCTCGTCGCGCCGGAGCGGCTGCAGCTCGCGCGCCAGCACGCCGAGGGTGCGCTCCGTGAATCCGGTTCCCACCTTGCCCGCGTAGACGAGCCGGCCGTCCTCTATGACCCCGACCGCGAGCGCCCCCAGGTGCCCCTCGCGGCCTCCCTCGCCCGGCGTCCAGCCGCCGATGACCACGTCCTGCAGCCCCACGTTCTTGACCTTGATCCAGCCGGACGTCCGCCGCCCCGGCTCGTAGGGGCAGTCGAGCCGCTTGGCGAGGATTCCCTCGATGCCGAGCTTGCGCGTCGCCTCGAGCAGCGCGGTGCCCTCGCCGCGGTGGTACGCCGGCGTCCGCCACGCCGGGCCCTCGAGCTCGAGCGCCTCGAGGACCTTTCGGCGGTCCTCGTAGGCGAGCGGCATCGTCGAGTGACCGTCCAGGTAGAGGAGGTCGAAGATGACGTACGTCACGGGCGTGTCGCGCATTCGCCGCCTCACCGCCGAGTCCGAAGCGAGATGCATGCGGCTCTGGAGTCGCTCGAAGCTCGGGCGGCCCTCGTCGTCGAAGGCCACGACCTCCCCGTCGAGCACGAGCCGGCGGGCGCCGAGCTCGCGCGCCAGCTCCCGCACCTCCGGATAGCGCGGCGTGAAGTCGGTGAAGTTCCGCCCCTGCAGCGAGAGGTGGCCGTGGTCGCAGAAGAGCACGGTTCGGATGCCGTCCCACTTGACCTCGAACCCGTACGCCGCCTCGTCGCGCGGCAGCAGCGTTCCGCTCCGAGCGAGCATCGGCGCGATCCGGTCCGGCATCGGCTCGTAGCCCGGCTCCGCGGGCGGGTCCATCCGGTGGATCAGCCAGTCGTCGCCGCGGGTTCGGAACAGGGCGTACCGGCCGTTCAGCCGCTCCCCATGAAAGGTCGCGATCACCTCGTCCGCGCGGAACTTCTCCGCCTCGAAGGTCCCGCGGTCCCAGACGGTCATGGTGCCGGCGCCGTACTCGCCCCTTGGGATCTCACCCTCGAACTCGAGGTACTCGAGCGGGTGGTCCTCCGTGTGCACGGCCAGCCGGTTCTCGTCCGGATGGGCGGGGACCCCGCGCGGGAGCGCCCACGAGACGAGCACGCCGTCGTTCTCGAGGCGCAGGTCCCAGTGCAGCCGCCGGGCGTGGTGCTCCTGGACGACGAAGCGGCGGCCGCTCGGCTCGGCGGTGCTCGAGAAGTCCCGCTTCGCCCGGTATGCGCCTAGTCTGTCGGCCATCGCGGAGATCCTGACGGTAGGGCATTCAACGCACGAGGCCCAGGCGTTCCTCGACCTGCTGGCCGGCGCCGGTGTCGAGGCGCTCGGGGACGTCCGCCGCTACCCCGCGTCCCGGCGCGTGCCGTGGTTCTCGCGCGAGCCGCTGGCGGCCGCGGTCGAGGGCGCCGGGATCGACTACGTCCATCTGTCCGAGCTCGGCGGGCGCCGCGACCCGCGCCCGGACTCGCCGAACGGCGGCTGGCGCGTGCGCCAGTTCCAGGGCTACGCTGACCACATGGCGAGCGCGGAGTTCGCGGCGGGGCTCGGGAGGCTCCAGGCTCTCGCGCGGGAACGTCGCACCGCCGTGATGTGCGCCGAGGTCTTGTGGTGGCGCTGCCACCGGCGCCTGCTCTCCGACGCCCTCGTCGCGCGCGGCTGGGACGTGCTGCACCTCGACGGTCGCGGCGGCGCCGAGCCGCACTCGCTCACCGAGTTCGCCGTGACCGACGGTGAAGAGGTGAGGTATCCGCCCGGCCAGGCGGCGCTCGACGTCTAGCCGTTGCCCAGGGGCGTCTCGTCGAGCGAGCGCCGCAGCTCCTCGATCGACTCGTACACGCTCGTCGCGCCGGCGTCGAGCAGCTCCTGCTCCGAGAAGCCGCCGGTGAGCACCGCGACCGTCTGTACGTCGGCGCGCTGTGCCGCCTCGCAGTCCCAGGTGGAGTCGCCGATCATCACGGCCTCGCCGGAGCCGGCCTTCTCGCGCGCCGCCTCCACCAGGTCGGGCTCCGGCTTGGTGGCCTCGACGTCCGCCGAGGTCGTCCAACCGTCGGCGACCTCCCGCGCCTCGAGCACGTCCAGGTAGTGGTCGAGCTCGTTCGCCTTCGCCGAGCTCGCGAGCACCACGGTGTGTCCGCGGTCCTTCAGGTCGCGGATGAGGCCCTTCGCGCCGTGGAGCGGCTCCACCTCCTCGATCAGGGCCAGGTAGAGCGCCGTCTCCGCGCTCCTGATGTCGTCGCCCTTCTCCTCGTCGACCTCGTCGCCGCAGAGGGCCGGCACGAGCTGGTCGCTCCCCATGCCGATGTGGCGGTGGATCCGCCAGATCGGCAGCACCTCGCCGTGCTGGCGGAAGGCGCGGTACCAGGCGATGGCGTGGTGATAGTTCGTGTCGACGAGCGTGCCGTCGACGTCCAGGATCGCGGCGGGCGGCATGGGCACCTCTTCCCTGGCCTCAGCTCGTCCGAAACGCGGGCTACGCGACCTTCTCGAGCGCGTCGGAGCTCCGGTCGTGCGCGATCAGATCGAGCACCGCTTCCTCCACCGCGCCCTGGACGCCCGGCCACGGGCCAGTGTCCTCGACCAGGTCGGGGAGCACGCCTCCGATCGTCATGCCCCCGTCGAAGCGGTCGAAGACCCGTGAATCGACGTACGACGCCCGGCACACCGCCGGGGTGTTACCCAGGTAGCGGGCAACCTCCTTGATCGCCCGTGACTTGGCCCGCTTGCGCGACGTCTTCGAGCCGGCCGCCGGTGCCGACACGGCCAGGGCCACCGCGGCGAGCACGGTCCCGCTCCAGGTGCGGAAGTCCTTGGCGCTGAAGTCGCCGCCGGCCGCCTCCTTCACGTACTCGTTGATGTCGCCCGACTTGACGTCCGCCCAGCGGCGCCCGTTCCGGTACGCGAGGAGCTCCTCCCCGCCGCCGCGGCGTCGCTTGAGGGCGCGCACCACCTCCGCCACGACCGGGTCGCCGATCGCCTGCATGCGCCGCTGGCCGCCCTTTGCCTCGTAGTCGAAGGTCACCTCGTCCCCCGCGACCGTGACGTGGCGCTTCTGCATGGTGGCGATCCCGTACGTGTCGTTCTCCTCCGCGTAGTCCTCCGAGCCGATGCGGAAGAAGCCGCGGTCGAGCAGTCGTGCGGCGCAGGCGAGGGCGCGCTCGCGGGGCATCCCCTCGAGCGCGAGGTCACGCGCCACCCGCTCGCGCAGCCGCGGGAGCGCGCGGGCGAACTCCTCCATCGACTCGAACTTCTTGCGGTCGCGGCGCTCGCGCCACATGTCGTGGTAGCGGTACTGCTTGCGCCCGGCGGCGTCGGTTCCGGTGGCCTGTATGTGACCCATGGGATACGGGCAGATCCAGACGTCGTCCCAGGCCGGCGGGACCGCAAGCTCCCGGATCCGGGCGATGATGCTCGGCTCGGTGACCCGCCGGCCCTCCTCGTCGAGGTACTCGAAGCCCTTGCCCCGCCGCCGGCGGCGGATGCCGGGACCCGAGCAGTCCACTCTCTTCAGTCGCGCCACGGAGCCGCTCTTGCCCGCCGCCGCACCCTGCCAATCACGGGCCGCCGAAGAGCCCCATCAGGCGCTCGAGGAGTACCTCGTCGCGCGCCGCCAGCACGGGCGAGCGCATCTCCAGGTCCAGCCCGTCGCCTCCCGGCAGCGCCGATGCGCCGCCCGCCTCGCGTACGAGCAGCTGGCCCGCGGCCACGTCGACCGAGCGGACCTCGCGCAGGCTCAGCATCGCGTCGAGCCGGCCGGCGGCCACCAGGCACAGGCTGAGAGCCACCGATCCGAGCGCCCGGAGGCGCCGCGCCTCGAGCGCGGCGATCGCGTCGGCGGCCCGGGCGACCAGCGAGGGCCATACGGTCTCGAGCCCGAGCAGCTCGAGCGGGCCGGGCTCGAGCCGGGGCAGCGCCCGCCCGTCGCACCAGGCGCCCCCGCCGCGCGTCGCCCACCACTCTCGCGGGCGGTCCAGCTCGGCCACGTACCCGACCTCGACGTCGTCCATGCGCGGCCCCGAGGCCACGGCGATCGAGACGCACGCCCCGGGCAGGCGGCGCTTCGCGTTGAGCGAGCCGTCGATCGGGTCGACCACCACGCGGACCGGGCCACCGCCGGCGAGGGGGAGCTCGCCACGCTCCTCGCTCACGACGGTCAGGGGTACCCGCAGCGCCTCGAGCTCGGCGACGATCGCGTCCTCGGCCGCCCGATCGATCACCAGCGAGGTGTCGCCGCCCTCGCCGCGGCCCGTCTCGACAGCCCGCTCGGCGGTCGTCTCGAAGCTCGCCACCGCCATGCGCGCCGAGCCCGCGGCGCGGCGGCAGACGGCGAGCCAATCCTCGTCGGGAAGGCCCATGGAGCGGCGTATCCTAGGCTGGCATGCCTGGAGCACTCGACGGCCTGAGCCGCCCGCAGCTGGCCGCCGTAACGCACCCCGGCGGCCCGCTGCTCGTGGTCGCCGGCGCCGGCACCGGCAAGACGCGCATGCTCACCCGCCGGTTCGCCTGGCTCGTGGAGGAGGGCCTCCCGGCGGACGAGCTGCTCGCGCTGACGTTCTCGTCGCACGCCGCGGCGGAGATGCGCGAGCGGCTGGAGGAGCTGCTCGAGACCCCGTACGGCGAGCTGCACGTCGCGACGTTCCACTCCTTCTGCACGCGCCTTCTTCAGGACGAGGCGCTCGAGGCCGGCGTCGATCCGTTCCTGTCGCCGGTCACGCCCGCCGATCGCCTGGCCCTGCTGCTCGACCGGCTCGACGACCTCAGCCTCCGCCACCACGAGACGCGCGGCAATCCCGCGCCGCTCCTCGCGAGCTTTGTCTCGCGGATCGACCGGCTGAAGGACGAGATGGTCTCGGCGGCCGGCTACCGCCGCTACGCCGAGCGGCTCGCCGCCGCCGCCGGCGGCGACGCGGCCCGTGCGCGGGCGGAGCGAGAGCTCGAGTTCGCGCGCCTCTACCTGGACCACGACCGCCTGCTGGCGGAACGCGGGGCGCTCGACTTCGGCGACCTGATCGCGCGGTCCTTCCGTCTCCTGCACGAGCGGCCGCATGTGCGCGAGCGCGTGGCGCGCCGGTTCCGCCACGTGCTCGTCGACGAGTACCAGGACACGAACTTCGCCCAGGGGATGCTTCTGCGGCTCCTGGTCGAGGAGCACCGAAACGTCACGGTCGTAGGCGACGACGACCAGGCCATCTACCGCTTCCGCGGCGCCTCGCAGAAGAACCTGCTCGACTTCCAGCGCGAGTTTCCGGACGCCACGGTGATCCCCCTGGAGCGCAACTACCGCTCCGGCCGGCGCATCCTGCAGGCCGCGCACGCGGTGGTGGCGCCGTCGCCCGAGCGCATACCGAAGAAGCTCACCGGCGCGAGCGGGGGCCGCGTCCGCTTCTGGCGCTGCCGCTCCGAGCGGGCGCAGGCCCAGGCCGTCGCGGCCGAGGCCGAGCAGCTGATCGCGGGTGGCGTGACGCCCGACGAGATCTGCGTGCTCGTGCGCTCGGTGAAGGGCGAGAGCTCCGTGCTCGCGTCGGCGCTCGAGGAGCGGGCCGTGCCGTTCCGCACGTGCGGCGCGGCCGCGTACTTCCAGCGTGCCGAGGTGCGCGACGTGCTCGCGTGGCTGCGGGCGCTGGCCGACCCGAATGACTCCGGCGCCGTCGTCCGCGCGCTCAGCCGGCCGCCGATCGAGCTGCGGTCGGTCGACGTCGCGCGCCTCACCCAGCTGGCCCGGCGCCGCAAGCTCGACATGCCCTCGGCGGTCGCGGCGGCGCTCGAGGGGCCGCAGCTGTCCGAGGAGGGGCGCGACCGCGCGCGGGCGTTCCTGCGCCTCTACCGCTCGGCCTGCTCGGCCTTCGAGGACCGGCGGCCGGACGCGTTCGTCCTGCGGCTGATCGAGCGGATCGGGCTGCGCCGCCAGCAGGTGTTCGCCACCCACGCCGACACCGCGGAGCGGCTCCGGAACATCGCCAAGCTGTCCGAGCTCGCCACCGCATACATGCGCCGCGAGCCGCAGGCCACGGCGCGCGACTTCACTCGCTACCTGGCGGCGGTCGCGGAGTCCGGGCTGCGCGAGGAGGAGGCCGTGGGCATGCCCTCGGCGCCCGCCGTGCAGGTCATGACCATGCACGCCGCCAAGGGACTCGAGTTCAACCATGTCTTCGTGCTCGGGCTGTCCGCGGCGCACATGCCGGGCCCGTTCCGCCCCCAGGCGGACGGGGTGCCGGACGAGCTGCTCAAGGAGACCCTCCCCGCCGCCGGCGCGCGCGACGCGCACGAGGCGGAGATGCGCCGGCTGCTGCACGTCGCCATGACCAGAGCGCGCAAGGGGCTTGTGCTCGCCTGGCCGGAGAGCCCCGCCGCCGCGGCGACCTCGCGGCCGTCGCCCTTCTACGAGGACGCGCGGGCGGCGCTCGAGATCGAGGAGGAGGTGTTCGAGGAGGAGCTCTTCGGACCCGCGGAGGGGCTCCACTCGACGTTCCGGATCATGCGCGACGAGCTGCTCGACACGGTCGCCCAGGTCGGCGGCCGGCTCGGCGAGATGCGGCTCGACACCTACCTCGACGTCGATCAGGCGGTGTCCCGTTATCTCGAGCTGATCAAGGTGGCCGCGCTGATCGAGCGCGCCAAGGAGGGGCAGACGCTCGAGGCCGCGCTCCCGGCGGTCAACGAGATCCTGGTCCAGTGCGCGACGCCCGAGCAGCGCGAGATCCTCGAGCAGTCGGCGCTGGACAACTGGTTGCGCGACACGCAGCGCGATCCGGCCCACCGCCCGACGGCCGCCGGAAACGGGTCCGAGCCTTCGCTCGATCCCTTCATACCGCGCCGCGGCCGCGGCCTGATGCTCTCCGCGTCCGACATCGACACCTACCGGATCTGCCCGCTCAAGTACAAGTTCGCCCGCGTCTTCCGCATCCCCCAGGAGCCCACGATCCACCAGCGGTTCGGGATCGTCCTCCACCAGGTGCTGGAGCGCTTCCACTCGAGCGGCGGCGGGCCCATGTCGACCCTGATGGAGCTGTTCGAGGCCTCCTGGCGGCGGTCGGGCTTCGGCGAATCGGACGACGAGAAGCAGTTCCGGGAGCGGGCGCTGGGCGCGCTCGACCGCTACTGGCGCCAGGACCAGGAGTCGGACGCGAGACCGGTCTGGTTCGAGCGAAGCTTCGCTTTCCGGCTCGGTCCGCATCTCCTGCGCGGGCGGGTCGACCGCGTCGACAGGCGTCCGGACGGCAGCTACGAGCTGATCGACTACAAGACGGGCAAGGCCAAGACCGCCGACGAGCTGCGCGAGGACGTGCAGCTCTCGCTCTACCAGATGGGCGCCCGCGAGTCGTGGCGGCTAGAGACGTCGGCCCAGAGCTACTTCTACGTCCTGACCGGCGAGAAGGTCCCGGTCGCGCATTCCGACGAGGAGCTCGAGCGGGTCAAGACGACCGTCGCCGGGATCGCCGGCGGGATCCTGAAGCAGGACTTCGAGCCGAAGCCGTCGCCCGACGTCTGCCGGCTCTGCGACTACCGGATCATCTGCCCGGCGGCGGAGAAGTAGGGGCGCCTACGACCCCTGCGCCGGGCCGTGCGGTCCGCGCTGGCGGAGGAAGCGCTGGAAGTCGCTGGCGATCGTGTCGGCCGACGGCAGGCTCTCCTCGGACGGCGGGTTCTCGGCCTGGAGGTCGTCCACCGCGCTCTCGAGCCGCTCGACGAACGCCTTGATCTCGGGGTCGCTCGCCACGGCCGCGTTGACCTGCCGCTCGTAGTCCTCGGCGGCGGACTCGAGCTCGCCGGCGTCGACGGCCACTCCGGCGGTGCCCTCGAACGCCCGGACCAGGGCGAGCGCCACCTTCGGGTTCGGGGACGCCGCCACGTAGTGCGGAACCGACGCCCAGAGGCTCGCCGCGGTCAGCCCGGCCGCGGTCAGGCCGTGCTGCAGGACGCCCACGATGCCGGTGGGCCCCTCGTAGCGGGTGCGCTCGAAGCCGAGCCGCTCGATCATCGACTGGTCCGACGCGAAGCCGCTGATGGAGACGGGACGGCTGTGCGGCACGTCGGCGAGGAGGGCGCCGAGCGTGACCACCATGCGGACGTCCAGCTCTCGCGCGGTCGCCACGACGTTCTCCGTGAACCTGCGCCAGCGCAGCGACGGCTCGGTGCCCTGCAGGAACACGAGGTCGCCCTCGGCGCCGGGGACGGAGGCTGCCGAGACCGTGTTCGCGGGCCAGTCGATCTCCCGTGAGCGGCCCTCCGTGAGGCGCACGGTCGGCCGGACGGCCGTGAAGTCGTAGAAGTCCTCGGGGTCGATGGTGGCCATGTCGGCGGCGTCGAAGGACTCCCGGATGAAGGACACCGCCGCGCTGGCGGCCTCGCCCGCGTCGTTCCAACCCTTGAACGCGCAGACCATCACCGGGTCCCGGAGCCGGGGGCGCTCGGACCAGATCACGTCGCTCATCGCTCCCACCGTAGCCGACGTGCCGCGCCGGCATCACCGGGGCCGCCGTCCGGGCCCGCGGTCACGATTGCCCGGTGGCCACCCTCGCACGGCAGCCGTCCGCGATCGCGGAGCTCCGCCCAGGCGCGGAGGTCGAGGGCGTGTTCGCCTGCACCCGCAAGGACCGCCTCACCGCCAAGAGCGGCGCTCCCTATCTGGCGGTCGAGCTCCGCGACCGGACGGGCGCCATCCAGGCGCGGGCCTTCCGCGACGCGGACTTCCTGGCCGGGCAGTTCGAGCGCGGCGACCTGGTACGGGTGGCGGGCCGGGCGGAGCGGTTTCGCGAGGAGCTGCAGCTGGACCTGCGCGCGATCCGCCGCGTGGACCCCGGCGCCGCGGATCCGGCCGGCTTCCTTCCGGTCGCCTACCGCGATCTCGACGAGCTCGACGGTTTCCTCGAGCACCTGGCGCGCGAGGTCTACGACCCCGATCTTCGCGCCCTGCTCGACGCCTTTCTCGGCGACGCCGACTTTCGCGCCGGCTTCCGCCGTGCGCCGTGCACCCGCTCCGGCCACCACGCCTACCTCGGCGGGCTCCTCGAGCACACGGTGGCGGTCACCACGCTCGCGCTCGAGGCCTGCTCGCTCCACCCGCGGCTGAACTCCGACCTGCTGCTGAGCGCGGCGATCCTGCACGACGTGGGCAAGATCCTGGAGTTCGACCTCGGGGCGGAGATCGCGCTGAGCGAGGCGGGCGCGCTCGTGGGGCATCTTGCGCTCGGCCGGCAGCTGCTCGCCGAGCGGGCGCTGTCGCTGGATGAGTTCCCGGACCGCAAGCTGAACGCCCTCTCGCACTGCGTACTGGCCCACCACGGCACCGACGCGCTGCCGGGCAAGCGCTTCCGGTCGGCGGAGGCGCTGGCGCTGTACCGCCTCAACGCGGTCGACGCCGCGGTCAAGGGCGCGCTCGAGCACGGTCTGACCTGAGTGGCCCCCGTCGTTAGGCTCCGCGGCGGTGTTCGCGGACGACCGCATCCTCCCCTGGCTCGCCCGCCTGCGCCAAGAGGTGTCCGGCGTCGAGCCGCTCGACGCGCACACTCACATCGGCGCGAACGATCCCGACGGCTACCGCTGTACGAGGGAGGAGCTCGTCGAGGCGCTCGAGCGCGCCGACGCGCGGGCGATCGTGTTCCCGATGCACGAGCCCGACGGGTACCCGCCCGCCAACGACATGGTCCTCGCCGAGGCGGCGGCCGGCGGGCGCCTGTTTCCGTTCTGCCGCCTGAACCCGCACGACGAGCCCGTCGCGGAGGCCCGGCGCTGCCTCGCGGCCGGCGTCCGGGGGATCAAGCTCCACCCACGGGCGGAGGAGTTCACGCTCGACCATCCGCGGCTCGAGGGGGTGTTCGCGCTCGCCGACGAGCATCGCCTGCCGGTGCTGTGCCACGCGGGCCGGGGCATCCCGGCGCTCGGGCGCCACGCGGTCGACGCCTGCGGGCGCTTCCCCGGCATGCGGCTGATCCTCGCCCATGCCGGGATCTGCGACCTCGCCTGGATCTGGCGCGCCGCGGGCGAGCGCCGCAACCTGTACTTCGATACCGCCTGGTGGTCGCCGACCGACCTTCAGGCGCTGTTGGCCCTGGTTGCCCCGGGGCAGATCCTGATGGGGAGCGACGCCCCATACACGACGCCGGCCCACGGCGCGATGATGGCGATGCGCCACGCCCTCCAGGTCGGCCTCGACGACGACCAGGTGAGGTCCGTGATGGGCGCCCAGGCGGCCCGGCTCCTGGCGCGGGACGAGCCGCTCGACGTGGGCCCGCCGCCGGGGCCCGACCGCATCTCACGCGATCCGGTGCTGGAGCGCGTGTACTCGTACCTCCTGAACGCCGGGGGCCAGATGCTGAACGGCCTCGACGCCCGCGAGACCCTCGCCCTCGCGGAGCTCGCCTGCGAGGTCGGCGACGACGCGCCCCAGGCGCCGGCGTGCCGGGTGATCCTGGCCCTGATCGACGAGCAGTCCCGCCTCGCGCCGGACGGGGACCACGGCCATCCCCGGCGCGTCACTCCCGGCGTCTGGCTCATCATCGTCGCGGCCGCCCTGGCGCGCACCCCGGACGTCGCCCTGCCGCCCGCCCCGTCCGGCGCCGACGTCGCAGAGCGGTTTCGCGGGGACACCTCCGGGTAGCGACGGCGAAAGGGCGCCGGAGCCGCGCGACGGACCGCGCGGGACGCCGCGCGACGACGGTGCTCTTCTTACTGCTCTTCGAGCACGAAGATCTCGAAGCTCATCGGCGGGTGGAAGGTCACCTGGCTGTGGTAGGCGATGACCCTCCGCCCCGTGATCTCGCTCACCGCTTCCGTGAAGCGGTCCGCCACCGCCTCCTGGAACGTGAGCCGCACCTTGCGCACGAGCTCCTCCTCGCCCTTCTCCACGAGCGTGCGCTCCACCGTGGTCAGGATGTCCTCGAGCACGCAGACGACGTAGTTGTCGAACAGGTACGACTTTGCCTTCGTCGGCCCGCGTCCGTAGCACTCGCTGAAGATCCGGACGACCGCGTTCGAGATCGCCGCGAGGCGCTCCCCGGATGCCTCCTCCACGCCGCCGCTCATGCCTCGACGACGAGGTGGCGGACCGGCCTGTCGAATCGATCCTCCGCCTCCTCCACGAGGCCCTCCTCGAGCCAGTTCCGCTCGCCGCCGGGGTGCGTGAACAGCACGATCTCGTCGGCCTCGAAGGTCTGGAGCGCGTCGTCGATCGCCTGGAGCGGGTCGGACTCGCCGGTGTCGCCGGCCGCGTCGACCCCCTCCTCGACCATGCGCTCGACCGTCTCCTCCTGCACGGCGTCGGCTCGCTCGATCGCCGGGTCGGGGTCCGAGAACAGGAACCGCGTGCGCGTGTTGAGGGCGGGGGCCACGACGAGCACCTCGGCGGCCCGGGCATCCTCGGACCCCACGGCCCGCTCGAGAGCCTCGCCCGACACCGGCTCGGACACCAGGGCCAGGATCCGCTTGGACACTACGCGACCTCCCGGAGCCCCTCGATCTCCCGTCGTGTCGCGAGCCGCTTCAGCGCCTTCGACTCGAGCTGACGGACGCGCTCGGCGGAGAGCCCGAGCCGGCGGCCCGTCTCTCGCAGGGGTTGGGGATCGTCGCCGTTGATGCCGTACCGGAGGCGGATCACGTTCCGCTCGGGCTCGGGTAGCTCCTCGATCGTGCGACGCAGGAGCTGCTCGCTCAGGCTCAGCTCCACCTCCTCCTCGACCGCCGGGGCGTCCCCCTCCAGCAGGTCGCCGAGGGCCGTCTCGCCCTCCTCGCCCACCGGGCGGTCGAGGCTCGTCACTGTGCGGGCCGCGTCCCGCACCTCCTCCACCTGCTCCAGCGGGAGCTCGGCGGCGCGTGCGATCTCCGCGTCGCTCGGCTCGCGCCCGAGACGCGCCTGGAGCTCCCGCTCGGCGCGCGCGATCTTGCGCTCGCGCTGACCGATATGCACGGGGATGCGGATCGTCCGCGCCTTGTTCGCCAGACCGCGCTGGATCGCCTGCCGGATCCAGAACGTCGCATAGGTCGAGAACTTGTAGCCCTTCCGCCAGTCGAACTTCTCGGCCGCGCGGATCAGCCCGAAGATGCCCTCCTGGATCAGGTCGAGCAGCGACAGCTCCTGCCCCTGGTACTTCTTCGCGATCGAGACCACCAGGCGGAGGTTCGAGTTGATCATCCGCTCCTTCGCCTCGAGGTCGCCCTGCTCGATGCGCTTGGCCAGCTCTACCTCCTCGGCCGCGGTCAGCAGCGGATAGCGGCGGATCTCGTTCAGGAAGAGCTGGAGGGCGTCCGTCGTCGCGGCGGCGAGCTCGCCGTTGCGGAAGCTCGTGGGCTCGACGCCGGAGCGGCCGCAATCGTCCGTGAGGTCGATGCCCTGCCGCTCGATGTGCGACTCCAGGGCGTCGACGTCCGCGTCGCTCAGATCGAGCGTCTGGGTCAGCTCGTCGAGCTCCGAGAGATTCACGCACCCGCGCTCCTCGGCGCGCGCCATGAAACTGGCCACTTCCGGCCGGGTCGTCACGTCTGCGGCGGCCACCCTCTCCATGCTACGCCGCTGCCGCCCCAGCCGCCGACAGGCGGTCGAGCGAGCGGCGGAGCAGACGCGACACGTGCATCTGCGAGACGCCGACGCGATCCGCGATCTCCGCCTGCGTCATGTCGAGCTCGAAGCGGAGCCTCAGGATCATCCGCTCGCGGGTGGGCATGGCCTCGAGCGTGCCGCGGAGCGCCTCCCCGATCTCGACGAGCTCGTATCCACGCTCCTCGGCGCCCAGGGCGTCGGCGTGGGTCCACTCACCGTCCTCGTCGCCGCCGCCTCGCGGCGCGTCGAGCGAGGCGGCCTCGTAAGCCGTGGCCGCCTCCATCGCCTCGAGCACGTCCTCGACCGAGGCCCCCATCGCCGTGGCGAGGTCGCGCGGCCGGGGCGAGCGGCCCAGCTTGGCGGGCAGCACTCCGAGCGCGTCGCTCACCTTGAGCACGAGCTCCTGGGTCGCGCGCGGCACGTGGACGGACCAGCCCTTGTCGCGGAAGTGGCGCTTCAACTCGCCGAGCATCGTCGGCACGGCGTAGCGCGTGAACCCGCCGCCGCGCTCAGGCTCGTAGCGATCGACCGCCTTCAGCAGGCCGACGCAGGCGACCTGGACGAGGTCCTCGTGCGTCTCGCCGGCGTGCCGGTAGCGTGAGGCGAGCTGACGCGCCAGCGGCATGAAGCGGAGCACCAGCTCCTCGCGCGCGTCGAGGTCGCCTTCCTCGTGGTAGCGGAGCAGCAGCTTCTCGTCCGTGAGCGTCCGCTGCGCGGCCGTTTCGGCCGCAGACGGCCCACCCGCCACGGTGGCAGCAGCCATGCAGTGCAGCACCTCCTCGCAGTTAAGTTTGCTGCGGGAGATCCGCGCCCGCCCGCCGTCCGGGAGCGGGCAGCGTCCCTCATCCGACCTTGCTCAAGTATCACCCTTTCGGAAAGGGCTCAAACTTGTGGGTCAGGCGACGGCCGAGGGGTCGTCCACCATCTCGAGCCGCTCCTCCAGCCGCGTGATCGAGAACACGCGCTGCACGGCGTCGGGCCCGCGAACGATCACCACGCGCCGGCCGGCGTCGCGGGCGCGCTCGTCCGCGGTGACGAGGCAGCGCAGGCCGGTCGAGTCGAGGAACGTGAGCCTCGACAGGTCCAGCACCACGACCGGCGGCGACGAGGCCTCCACGCGGCGCAGCTCGGCCTGGACCTTCCCGACCGTGGACAGGTCGAGCTCACCCCGGAGAGCGACGTGCACGAGTCCGTCACGGTCCTCGGTCTGGACCTGGAGGATCTCCACCGATCTGGACGCTAGCGCTTCAAGGGGCGGGAGGGAAGACCAACGTCTCGCACGAGCTGCACGGCGAAAAAGATCTGCACCGCGGCGAACCCGAGCAGGCGAGCCACAGGACGAGCAGCGGGACGATGATGGTTCCGCCGCCGACGCCGAACAGGCCGGGAACGCCCCCGCCGCGGTGGCGATGGCGGCCGGGCGGAGCAGCCGGGTCGACAGCGCGGGGCATACTACGGCGCGTGTCCGCTCCCCCAGGCCAGGCGCTCGCCGACGTCCTGCGGCCGCTGACGGCCGAGCCCGATCGGGCGGCTCTGTTCTGCGACATCGACGGCACCCTCGCCCCCATCGTCCGCCGCGCCGAGGAGGCGAAGGTGCGCCAGGAGGTGTCGCGGCTGCTCGGGAAGCTGGCCCGCCGCTACGGTTGCGTGGCCTGCGTCTCCGGCCGCTCCGCCACCGAGGCGCGCCGGCTCGTCGGGGTCGGCGGAATCGCCTACGCCGGCTCCCACGGCGCCGAGCTGCTCGAGCCGGGCGCGAAGCGCCCCCGCACCGTGCCGGCCTTCAAGGAGTGGGAGGGCCAGGTGAAGCGCTTCGCCCACGATCGCGACACGCCCGCCCTCCGCCGGCTGCGCGTGCGGATCGAGGACAAGGGCGCGATCGCCGCCTTCCACTGGCGCGACGTGCCCGACGAGGACGCCGCGCGCGGCCACCTCGAGGCGCTGGCGGACGACGCCGAGGCGGCCGGGCTGACCACCCACTGGGGCCGCAAGGTGCTCGAGGTGCGCCCGCCCGTACCGATCGACAAGGGCCGGGCGGTGCGCGACCTCGTCGAGCGGGCGGGGGCGCGGACGGCCCTCTTCGGCGGCGACGACGCCACGGACCTCGACGCCTTCGACGCGCTCGAGACGCTCCGCGGCGAGGGTAAGCTCGACGCCGCTGTCCGGGTGGGGGTTCGCTCGGACGAGGGACCGCCGGCGATCGTAGAACGGGCGGACGTCGTGGTCGACGGCGTCCCCGGGTTCACGCGGGTGCTCGCCGTGCTCGCGGAGGCGTGAGGTTCCGCGACTTCCTCCGGGTCTCCGTGCTGCTCTTCGGCGGCGCCGGCTCGGCGCTCGGGTTGGTCTCGGTCGTGGGCGCCGCCCGGGCCGACTCGCGCGCGCTCGTCTTCGTGGCGGCCGGCTGGTGGATCCTCGCCGCGCTCGCCGGCCTCTGGTTCGGCCGCCGGCCGGTCGCGACCGGCGGGATCGCCCGCCTGCTGGCCGCGGCACGAAGCACGAACACGCTGCCCGAGCTCGAGCCCGGCACCGTGATGTTCAACCGGCTCTGGCCGCTCGCGTTGCTGGCCATCGCCTCCGGCGTGATCGGGTTCTTCTTCCCGCAGGTCCCCGTGATCGCCACCGGCTACTGCCTCCTCATGGCACTCCTGTGGCGCAAGCAGTACTCGGCCGTGGCCGCCATCGAGGGGCGCGACGGCGCGGAGTTCTGGTTCGACAAGAGCTCGCCCTTCGGCCCGCCGAAGCTGCTCCGCCTGCCGGGCCTGCGGCGGATCGAGCCGGTCGAGGCCGAGCCGGTTCGCTGATATGGACGTCGTCGTGTAAAGGGGGATGGGGTGGGTTGGCGGGTTGGCGCTGGTGGTGGGGTGTGGGTCCCGGCTGCCGGCGCGGCACGGCTGGGCGGGTGCGCGACACTCGGTCAGGCTGATATGCGGGCTGGCTTGTGCCCAGGACCGTTGTTCGTCGCTTGGCCGCTGTCTAGCATCGAGCGCCGCGTCGAGCGCGCCGCTCATAGCGAACTCGCGGCCTGTTGGTGCGCGAAGCGCCTCGGGGCTGTGCCGCGCCGGTAGCCGGGGGCCGTGTTGTGGGGTTGGGTTAGTCGGTGATGGCGAGCTCCCAACAGAAGCCGGCGAGTTCGCGTGCGACCGCGATGGCGGTGATGCCCGAGCCTTTGCCGCGTTCGGCGTTGAGCCGCCGCCAGCGGCCGTGGAGGCGGCGCTGGGCGCGCCAGGCGAGGTCGATGATCCAGGCCGCTTGGCCGCGCTGGCGGCGCTCGAGGCTGGAGGAGAGCCTGGGGGGCCGGCGGTAGTGGTGGGCGGCTTCGACCAGCAGCCGGCGGGCGTGCGCCGAGCCGGCCTTGGTGATCGAGCCTTGGCGGCGGCGCTCGCCGGAGGAGTGCTCGGAGGGCACCAGGCCGAGGTAGGCGGCCAGCGCCTGCCTGGAGCCGAAGCGGGTCCAGTCGGACAGCTCGGCGCAGAGCCCGAGCGCCGACAGGGTGTCGATCCCGCGCAGGCAGCGCAGCCTGGCGATCGTCTCGGCCCAGGGCGACTCGGCGGCGAGCGCCTCAAGCGACTGATCGAGCCGGTCGCGGCGGGCGAGCAGCACGTCGTGCGCGTGCAGGTAGTCCGACAGGGTCAGCTCCGAGGCCAGGTCTTCGAAGCGCAGCCCCGCCACCCAGTCCAGGTGATGGCGGGTCCAGTTGCGCCCACGGCGGCCGCGGCCGGGGTAGTAGAGCTCACGGCGCAGCAGGAACTTGCCGATCCGGTGGCGGGCCCGCATCAGATCCGAGCGCACGTCCTCGCGGCAGCGCACCAGGTCGCGCAACCGCTCGTGCTCCACCGGCGGCACCACCACCAGCGTCAGATCCCCGGCTGCCAACAGGCGGGCCAGGCGCAGCGCGTCGCGCTTGTCGGTCTTGACGCGATCGCCCGGCTTGCGCGCGATATGCCCCGGCGCGCACACGGCCAGCTCCAGGCCCCGCTCGGCGGCGCGGCGGGCCAGCCCATAGCCCGTCGGCCCCGCCTCGTAGACCGCCCGAAAAGGCCGCTCAACTCGCTCAAGCCACTCAAGCAGCTCGTGCGGGCGACCCGCCAGCTTGCCGCTCTCCACCTCCCCCGTCGCAGCATCGAACACCGCACACGCCGTCTCATAGGCGTGCACGTCCAGCCCGACCCAACGCATACCCTCAGGCATCGCCGGCGTCCTCCTCGTGTTGGTCGCGGCCGAAGGCCCTAATCCTTCGGTCCGCATCACCCCGCACCAGGCGGGGCGCCGGCCACTTATCTCAAACCGGCCGGACGGCCATATGGTCTAGCTAGCCCGCGTCCGCGGCCGCGCCCTTCTCCGCCGACCGGGTTTGGGCGGGTTAGGGGTGGCGTCGAGCGGACGCGTTTGACCTTACGTGCGCTATTCGCACAAAAGGTCGAACGCGTGGATCCGGGCGTCGAGGCGCCACACTCGGGGCCGCCCCCGTAACCCGCCCGGGCGCTACCGCCCCCGCTTCCGCAGGCGGTCCAGCTCGCTCCACGGGCGCGTGTTGGCCACGTGCTCCGCGGTGAGCCAGGCGCGCCGGGCGGTGGCCACGCCGTAGCGCATGTTGCGCCGCAGCGTGTCGGCGCCATGGGCGTCGGAGTCGATCACGACCATTGCGCCGGCGTCGGCGGCGGCGCGGGCGTACACGTCGTTCAGGTCGCGGCGGTTGGGGTTGGCGTTGATCTCGAGGAACGTGCCGGTCTCGACGGCCTTCGCGATAACGCGATCGACATCGAGCTCGTAGGGCTCGCGGCGGCCGATCATGCGCCCGGTGGGGTGGCCGATCGTGTCGACCAGGGGGTGCTCCATCGCCCGCAGCATCCGGTCCGTCTGCTCCTTCTCCGACATCCGGAACGAGGTATGCAGGCTCGCCACCACCCAGTCGAGCTCCTCGAGCACGTCGTCGGTGTAGTCGAGCGAGCCGTCCGGGAGAACGTTCGTCTCAGTGCCCGCGAGCACGGTCAGGCCCGGCTCCTCGAGCGAGCGGATGCGCTCGATCTGCCTGCGGAGGTCGTCCGGCTGCACGTCGTTGCCGAACCCGTGCGAGGCCGAGTGCTCGGTGATCGCGATGTACTCGTAGCCGTGCTCGCCGGCCGCGCGGACCATCTCGGCAAGCGTGTTGCGGCCGTCGGAGAGGACGGTGTGCATGTGGAGGTCGCCGCGGATGTCGTCGAGCCGGAGGAGGTTCGGGAGGCGTCCTGCCCGGGCCGCCTCCAGCTCGCCCCGGTTCTCGCGCAGCTCGGGCGGGATGAACTGCATCCCGAGCCGCTCGTAGACCTCTTCCTCGTTCGCGTATGCGAGCGTCTCGCCGCTGTCGTCGTCCGCGATCCCGTACTCGCTCACGTGGAGCCCGCGCCTCACGGCCTCGGACCGCAGCGCCTCGTTGTGCCTTCCGGAGCCGGTGAAGTGCTGTAGCAGGTTGCCGAACGCCTCGGCGGGCACGATCCGCAGGTCCACGGGGAGCCCGGAGTGGGTCACGACCTTGGCGCCCGCCTCGCCGGAGGCCTGGACCTCGTCCACCGCGTCGAGGGCGCAGAAGGCCTCGACGAGCGCCGCCGGGTCGCTCGACGCTGCGACGATGTCGAGGTCCTTGACCGCGTCGGTCATCCGGCGGGCGCTGCCGGCCAGCTCCACCCGGACGGCCGCGGGATGGTCGCCGAGCGCCGCCACGAGCTCCTCCCCCACGGTGAGCGCCCGGGATAGGACGAGACGCGCCGTGGGGCGCCCGTCCGCTGCCGCCGCGAGCGCGGCAAGGACGTTCTCCTCGGCCTTCCGCCCGAAGCCCTGCACGTCCTTCAGCCGGCCCTGCTCGGCCGCCGCGCGCAGGTCGTCGATCGACTCGACCCCGAGTCGTTCGTGGAGCAGGCGCGCGCGCTTCGGCCCGAGCCCGGGGATGCGGGTGATCTCGACGAGGCCCGGGGGGATGCGCGCCTTCAGCTTGTCGGCCGAGGGAATCGACCCTGTCTCGAGCAGCGCGTCGATCTTCTCGGCGATCGTCCGTCCCACGCCGGCGAGCTCCTCGGCGCGACCCTGACGCGCCATCTCGGAAACCGAGACGCCCGCCTCGCGAATCGCCTTGGCCGCATTCCGGTAGGCGGTCACCCGGTAAACGACCGCGCCGTCGAGCTCGTAGAGGCTGGCCAGCTCCTCGAAGGCATCCGCGATCTCGGCGTTGCGCATGGCGGTTAGCGTACGCGCCCTCGTGGCCGGCGTCTGGCTCATCCTGCCGACGTACAACGAGCGGGACAACCTGGAGCCGCTCGTCCGCGCCGTCCTGCCGCGGCTCGCGTCGACCGGGCTGGCGCACAAGGTCCTGGTCGTCGACGACGGCTCACCGGACGGCACGGGCGAGGTCGCGGACGGGCTCGCCGCGGCGATCCCCGAGGTCGAGGTCCTCCACCGGGCGAACAAGCAGGGGCTCGGCCGGGCGTACCTCGCCGGGTTCGAGGTCGCGCTCGCGGCCGGGGCGAGCCTCGTCATGGAGATGGACGCCGACTTCTCGCACGACCCCGCGGACGTGCCCCGGCTGGTCGCGGCCGCCGAGGCCGCCGACCTCGTACTGGGCTCACGCTACGTCCCGGGCGGCGGAGTGGCGAGCTGGGGGCTAGTGCGGCGGCTGGTGAGCCGCGGCGGCTGCGCGTACGCCAGGCTCGTGCTGGGCATCCCGGTCCGCGATCTGACCGGCGGCTTCAAGTGCTTCAACCGGCGGGTGCTCGAGGGGCTCGACCTGACCGGCGTGCACGCGAACGGCTACGGCTTCCAGATCGAGCTGACGTACGAGGCGGTCCGGGCCGGCTACAGCGTGGCCGAGGTGCCGATCGTGTTCCGCGAGCGCCGCGTGGGCGTCTCGAAGATGACGCCGCCGATCGCCCTGGAGGCGGTCTGGAAGGTGCTGGCGCTACGGCTCCGGAGGAAGCGGTGAGTAGGCGCGGCGTGTCCGCATCCCGCCCTGGCGTACGTCAGATCGGGTACGGACGCGAGCCCTGCTGGACCGTCATCCACCGCAGCTCCGTGAACTCCTCCAGGGCTGCCGTGCCGCCGAAGCGGCCCCAGCCGCTTGCCTTGACGCCGCCGAACGGCATCTGCGCCTCGTCGTGGACCGTCGATCCGTTGACGTGGCAGATCCCGCTCTCGATGCGGCGCGCGACGTCGAGGGCGGTCGGCACGTGGCGACCGAACACCGCGGCGGCCAGGCCGTACTCGGTGTCGTTGGCCACCCGGACCGCTTCGTCGGGACCGTCGACCTCGACGATTCCGACCACCGGCCCGAACGACTCCTCCCAGTACACGCGCATCTCCGGCGTCACGCCCGCGAGCACGGTGGGCGGGAAGAGCGGGCCGTCCGGGTCGCCGCCGCTCAGCACCTCCGCGCCGTGCGAGACCGCGTCCTCGACCAGCCCGGCGACGCGCTCGACCGCGCTCGGGTTGACCATCGGGCCGATCTCGGTCTGCGGCTCCCGCGGGTCGCCCACCCGCAGCGCGCGCGCCTTCGCGCCCAGCTTCGCGGCGAAGTCGGTCGATATGGAGCGGTCGGCCACGATCCGCTCGGTGGACATGCAGATCTGACCCTGGTGCATGAACGCGCCGAACTTCGCCGCCGCCACGGCCTCGTCGAGCTCGGCGTCGGCGAGCACCACCATCGGCGCCTTGCCGCCCAGCTCGAGCAGAACGCGCTTGAGATGGCGCGCGGCGTTCTGGGCGACGAGACGACCGACCCGCGTGGACCCGGTGAAGGTCACGCGACGCACCGCGGGGTGAGCGATCAGCTCGTCCACCACGTCGGCCGCGTCGTCGGGGTCGTGCGTGATGAGGTTGATCGCCCCGGGCGGGAGGCCGGCGTCATCGAGCGCCCGGGCGATCTCGGCGTGCGTCTGCGGGCAGATCTCGGAGGCCTTGAGCACCACGGTGTTGCCGTAGGCGAGCGGGCTGGCCACCGCCCGGGTGCCGAGGATCACCGGGGCGTTCCAGGGGGCGACGCTCACGACTACGCCCGCCGGCTGGCGGACGCCCATGGCGAGAAGGCCCGGCACGTCGGAGGGGATCACCTCGCCCCTGACCGCGGTGGTCTGGGCCGCCGCCTCGCCCAGCATCCCGGCGGCGAGCTGGCAGTTGAACATCCCCCAGCCGAAGGTGCCCCCGGTCTCCTCCGTCACCTTCGCCGCGATCCCCTCGGCGCGCTCCGTCAACAGGGCGGCGGCCTTCTGGAGCAGCTCGCGCCGCTGCGCGGGCGGGCTCGTGGACCATTCGCCGAAGGCCTCGGCCGCGGCGTCGGCGGCGGCGCGCGCGTCCTCGCGCTTCGCCGCCGCCGCGGTCGCCGCCGGCTCCCCCGTGAAGGGATTGGTCCGCTCGAACGTCCCACCGGAGCGCGCCTCCGTCCACTGCCCGCCGATGAGCAGGCGTTGCATCAGCGCGACACCTCGCTTGCCGCCAGGCGCAGCAGCTCGCGGGCGTTGCCCTCGTAGATGCGCTCGCGCTCCGCGGCGGAGATGTCGAGCGCCTTCACGTCGGCGATCGTGTCGCGGATGAACGTGCCCTGCACCGGGTCGAACGGCATGTCGCTCGCGAAGAGCATGTGCCCGGCGCCGAAGAACTCGTAGGCACAGCGCAGCGCGTGCGGAGCGCCGAAGACGGCGGTGTCGGCGTAGAAGCGCCGAAACGCGTCGATCGGCCGTCCGTCAAGGCCGCTGTCGACGAGCTCGCGCTCGTCCTCCGGCGTGCGGGCGCCGAAGCTGTCCATCCCGGGGCCCACCCGGCCCGAGAAGAACGGCACCATGCCGCCGGCGTGGTGGGTGATCACCTTCAGGCCTGGATGGCGGGTGAGGATGCCCGAGAACACGAGCCGGGCCATGAACGCCGAGGTGTCGTAGGGCCAGCCGAACAGCCACCAGAGCTCGAACCTCGATTTGCGCTCACTGGGGTAGTCGGGCCAGGACGAGTTGCGCGCCGGATGGACCCAGATCGGCCGGTCGAGCTCCGCCATGCGCGCGAACAGCGGCTCAAAGCGCGGGTCGTCGAGCGGCAGGCCGTTCACGTGCGTGTAGATCTGGATGCCGAGCGCTCCGAGCTCGTGCAGGGCCCGGTCGATCTCGGCGAGCGCGGCGTCCACGTCGTTCATCGGCAGGCCGGCGACGAAGCCCGCGAACGTGTCCGGCCGGCAGCGCACGAGCTCCGCCAGCTCGTCGTTGGCGAGACGGGCCAGCTCCGCCGTCTCGGCCGGTTCGCCGAGCGCCTCGAGCGGCGGCGCGGCGAGGCTGACGATCTGAGCGTAGTCGTCGAAGGGCTCGATCACGCGCAGGCGCTCGTCCATGTCCCAGAGCGAGCGGATCGCGCCGGTGCGCTTGACGAGGTTGGCGGCCCGCTCGCTCGAGCTCCGCTGGAGGCGGTCGAAGTACCGCTTCGGCAGCGCGTGGCAGAAGGCGTCGAGCTTCACGGCGGCCTCACTCCGCGACAGCGTCCGACGTGTCGGGCTTCTCCTCGACGACGCCGTAGCGCTCCATCAGCTCGGCCGTGAGCTCGAGCGACGCCTGGTCGTTCTCCGGCTTCCAGGCGGGCAGGTTCGCCTTCTGCGCCGCCGGCGGCGGAATCTCCGACGCCTCCGGCAGGAAGTCGCGGAAGGCGGCCGGGTCCTCGGCGATGGCCGCCGCAGTGTCGGCCACGCCCTCCCGGAAGCGCTCCACCACGTCCTCGTTCTCGGCCAGGTACCGCTCGCTCGTGAAGTAGCAGCCGATCTGCAGCCCCGGCTTCGTGCCGACGTATGGCCGGTCGACGATCCGCAGGCCCTCCGCCACTCCGAGGCTCACGAACGGCTCGATCTGGAATGCGGCGTCGACCCGGCCCTCGGTGATCGCGGCGTTCATGTCGGGGAAGTCGACCTCGGTCAGCTCTATCTTCGAGACGTTCACGCCCTGTCCGGCGAGCGACGCCTTCGCGGCCAGCTCGGCGATGTTCTTCAGCGTGTTGACGGCCAGCGTCTTCCCCTCGAGGTCCTTGGGCGAGCGGATGTCGCTGTCCTTCGCCACGAGGATCGCGGAGAAGTCCTGGCCGCGCTCCTCGCGGACGAAGGTGCCGGGCGCGATGATCTTCACCGGGATGTCCTTGCCCTGAGCCAGCAGCACCGAGACGAGGTTGGACCCGGCGATGTCGGTGTCACCCGACACGACGGCCGGCACGACGGTCGCCCCGCCCTGGCTCGGCGTGAGCTGCACGTCGAGCCCCCGCTCCTCGAAGAAGCCCTGCTGGATCCCGTACTCGAGGAAGGCGGACGGAACGCCGGCGGTGTCCTGCACGCTCACGCGGGCGGGGCCGTCGCCTTCGCCGCCGCCTCCGTCGTCGTCGCCGCAGGCGGCGAACGAGAGAACTACTACGAACAGGGCTGCAAGAAGAACCCGCACAGTTATTGAGGTTCCCGAGCCGCTAAGGACCAAACGTTCTGACTTATTCCTGTTCGAGGACGCGCTGCGCGACCGCGAACGCCGAGTTGGCGGCGGGCACGCCGCAGTAGATCGCGCTCTGAAGCAGGATCTCCTTGATCTCGTCGTGGGTGAGCCCGTTGCGGAGCGCAGCCCGAACGTGCAGGGCGAGCTCATCGAAGTGGCCGCGGGCCACGAGCGCCGTGAGCGTGATCGCGCTGCGCGTGCGGCGGTCGAGACCGGGGCGGTTCCAGATCTCGTCCCAGGCGTAGCGCGTGATCAGGTCCTGGAACTCGTGCGTGAAGTCGGAGGCCCGCTCGACCGCTGCCTCCACGTACTCGTCGCCCAGCACCTCGCGGCGGACCCGCATGCCGCGCTCGTGCCGATCGTCGGTCATGGAGCCCGCACCTCCCGGTAGCGCGCGAGGGCCCGGTCGACGAGCGCCGCGGCGCCGTCCACATAGCCGTCCAGCTCGAGCGCCCGCTCGATCTCCTCTCCGGGAAGCCGGGAGCGAATATCCTCGTCGTCGAGCACTACGTCGCGAAAGGGCCTGCCGGACTCCGCTGCGCGGCGGGAGGCGGCCTCCACCAGCTCGTGCGCCTGCGAGCGTCCGATCCGCTCGCGAAGGGCCATGCCGACCGACTCGGTGAGCACCAGCCCACCGGTCAATTCCAGGTTCTCGCGCATCCGCTCGGGCCGGACCCGGAGGCCCTCGACCACCTCGCGGATCGCGGCCGCCGCACCGCCGGTGTAGGCGAGCGCCCCGGCGAGCGCCTCCCACTCGGCATGCCAGGCGCCGGCCGCGCGCTCGTGCTCCTGGCCCATCGTGGCCAGAAGGATCGAGACCTCCCCGCGTACGCGTGCGGCGCACGCGATGGCGAGGACCGAGCCGACCGGATTGCGCTTGTGCGGAAGCGTCGAGGAGCCGCCGCGGCCATCGCCGGCGGGCTCGCTCACCTCGGCGACCTCCGGCTGGGCCAGCAGCACGACGTCGCCTGCAATCTTCTCGAGCGCCCCCGCGGCGAGCGCCAGCGCGGAGCCGATCTCGCCGACACGGGCGCGCGACGTGTGCCAGGGAATCACCGGCTCCTCGAGCGCGAGCTCCTCGGCGAGGTGTCCCAGCACGTGGATGCCCTCCGGGGCGAGCGCGGCCAGCGTGCCGGCGGCGCCGCCGAGCTCGACCGCGAGCGGCAGCGCCGCCAGCCGCCGGCGCGCGTCGTCGACCGCGCAGAGCCAACCGGCGGCCTTGAGGCCGAAGGTCGTCGGGAGCGCGTGCTGGAGCAGCGTGCGCGCGGGCATCGCGGTGTCCCGGTGCTCGTCGGCCAGCCGGGCGCAGGCGGCGGCGAGCCCGTCCAGCTCCTCGCCGATCGACGCGAGGGCGCGGCGCGCCACGAGCATGGCCGCGGTGTCGAGGACGTCCTGGCTCGTCGCCCCCCAGTGCACGAAGCGCGCCGCGTCGCCCGCGACCGCGTCGGTGAGCGCGCCCACCAGCGGCACGGCCGGGTTGCCCGCCGCGCGCCCCTCCCGGCCGAGCGCCTCGGCGTCGAAGCGCTCGGGATCGCAGGCCGCCGCGATCGCGGCGGCCGCCTCGCCCGGGATGACACCGGCGCGCGCCTCCGCCGCCGCCAGCGCGGCCTCGAACTCGAGCATCGCGGCGACCCAGGCGCGGTCGCCGACCGCCGCGCGCACGGAGTCGGGGACGAAGAGCGTGCCGAACAGGTCGCTAGAGGTCAAAGAAGGGGGTCTCGCGATCGCCCTGGAGGTGGATGTCGAAGTGGAGCGCGTCGTTCTCCGCGCGAGCGACCAGCGCCGCCCGCCGCTCGGGCTCGACCGTCGAGAGCACCGGATCGGACTCGTTGGCATCGCGCTCGTCGGGGAAGTACACGCGGGTTACCACACGCTTCAAGAGGCCGCGGGCGAACACCGACACGTCGATGTGGGGCGCCTGCATCCGGCCGCCCGGATATGGGACGGGCCCCGGCTTGACCGTCACGAAGCCGAAGCCGCCGGCGGCATCGGTGCCGCAGCGTCCGAAGCCGCGGAAGCCAGGCTCGACAGAGATCTCCTCCCGGTCGTCCTCCGGATGGGGATAGCGCCCTTCCCGGTTCGCCTGCCATAGCTCGACGAGGGCGTCGTCCACCGGCTCGCCGCGGCCGTCGAAGACCGTGCCGAGCAGCCGGATCGCATACGGATGGTCGGCCGGCACCAGCTCCGACCGGCCATCGTCCGGGAGGCCGATGTGGAAGAACGGCCCAACCGTCTGGGACGGCGTCGGCAGCGTCACCTCAGTCCTCCATCGGAGTCGCCTCGCGGCCGCGCAGCACGACGTCGAACTGGTAGGCGAGGGCCCACTCCGGCACGGTCTCGGCGAGGTCGAAGCGGGCGATCATCCGCTCCCGGTGCCGGACTTCGCGCACCGAGTGGAAGATCGGGTCCTGGAAGAAGAGCGGATCGCCCGGGAAGTACATCTGCGTCACCAGGCGGGTCGCGAACGCCGGACCGAACAGGGAGACGTGGACGTGGGCGGCGCGCCAGGCGTTCGGATGGTTCCTCCAGGGGTACGCGCCGGGCTTGATCGTGATGAAGCGGTAGCGGCCCTCGGCGTCGGTCAGGCAGCGACCCGCGCCCGAGAAGTTCGGATCGAGTGGCGCGGGGTGGCGGTCCACCTCGTGCTTGTAGCGCCCGGCGGAGTTGGCCTGCCAGATCTCGATCAGCGTGCCGCGCACCGGGCGTCCGTCGCCGTCCAGCACGCGCCCGTGAAGGATCATCCGCTCGCCCAGCGGCTCGCCGTCGTGCTGGCGGGTCAGGTCATGGTCGAGCTCGCCGACGTCCTCGTGGCCGTAGACGGGGCCGGTCACCTCCGACAGGGTCTGCGACAGCGGGACGAGCGGGCGCCGCGGCGCCCGCGTCCGCGTGGCCACGTAGTCCGGGTGCAGGTAGGGCGGGTCGGCGGTCTCCCGCCGGTACCGCGTCTCAGCCACCGCCGTCCTTCCGCTCGAGGATGCGGAGCACGTCGCGGAGGTAGAGCAGGTGATCCTTCATGGCCCGCTCCGCGCGCGCCCGGTCGCCCTTCTCGATCGCCGCGAGCAGGGCCTCGTGCTGCTCCACGACCGCGGACTGGAGCACGGCCCCGTGGAGCGTCGTCACGAGCGACGGCTGGAGGACCTCGACCACCCAGCCGATCAGGGCCTCCGCGATGCTGTTGCCCGCCGCGGCCGCGATCGTCCTGTGGACCTCGCCGTCGGCCGCCGCAAATGCCTCCAGATCGCCGGGGTCTGCCGCTGCCTCGTCCCGGACGGCGGCGCGAAGCCGCCCCACCGTCGTGGCGTCGGCCCGCTGGGCGGCCTGGCCGGCGAGCGGGACCTCGAACAGGAGCCGGGCGTCGAGCAGCTCCTCGAGCGTGACCGCGCCCGTCTCGAGCATGATGGCGATCGAGTCGCTGACGCTGCGGCTGATGCCCTGCTCCGCGGTGCGTGCGACGAAGATCCCTCCGCCCGGTCCCTTGTTCGCCCGGATCAGGCTCCCGCTCGCCAGAAGCTTGAGGGCTTCGCGCAGAGTGGGACGGCTGACGCCGAACTCGGCGGCGAGGTCCTCCTCCCGTCCGAGAAAGTCGTCGGGCCCGAGCCCCTCGCGCTGGATGTGATGCTGGATCATTACGGCCACCTGTTCGCTGGCCCCGCGGATCGGCTTGGCGCTCACGCCGGACTCCACGTCGTCGCCCGCTCGTCCACCACGCGCCGGGCCTTCCCTTCGTGGCGCGGAAGCGCGCCGTGCGCAACCGGCACGACGCGCACGCGGAGTCCGAGCTGCTGGCGCATGAGCTCTTGGAGCTCCCGCGCCTCCGGGCCGCCGGGAAGCTCCACCTCGAGCTTGACCTCGTCCATCCCGCTCCGCTCGGAGTAGAACGTGATGCGGAACTCGCCGGCCCCGCGCACCCCGCGCACGGCCTCCTCGATCGATGAGGGGTAGACGTTCATGCCGCGGATCACGACCATGTCGTCGGTCCTCCCGACGATCCCGCCCGGGAGCCAGCGGTCCTCGTGCCCCGCGGGGCAGCGGTCCTCGGCCCGCACCACCACGTCGCCGGTGCGGTAGCGCAGCACCGGGTACCCCGTGCGCCGCAGCGGCGTCAGCACGAGCTCGCCGCGCTCGCCCGGGGCCACCGGTCGGAGCTCGGCGTCGAGGATCTCGCAGACGAAGTCGTCGTCGTAGACGTGGAGCCCTCCGCCCGCCGTGCACGGGTAGCCGAACGGGCCGGCCTCCGTCAGGCCGGCGTGGTCGTAGCAGCGGGCGCCGAAGCCCTCCTCGATCCGCAGCCGCATCGCGGGCAGCGAGGCGCCCGGCTCGCCGGTGCAGATCACCCGCTCGACCGACTCGAGGGCGTGCTCGAGGCGCTCCTCCATGGCCACCTCGAAGAGCCGGAGCGCATACGTCGGCGTGCACATCAGCGCCGTCGCCCCGACCTCGGCGATCGTACGCAGGCGCTGTGCGGACGTCATCCCGCCGAGCGGGATCGCCATCGCGCCGACCTCCTCGAGGCCCTCGATCGCGGCCCAGAACTGCACGTGCGGGCCGAACGAGAATGCCAGCGCCACCCGGTCGCGAGCGGACACCCCGGTCACCGAGAGCGTGTCGGCGAACAACCGCCGCCACCACGCCCAGTCCTCGCCGGTGTCGAGCACCCGGAGCGGCGGGCCGGTCGTGCCGCTCGTCTGGTGCACCTTCGTATAGCGCTCGAGCGGGTGGGTGAGGTTCGTGCCGAAGGGCGGATTGCGCTGCTGGTCGCGGACGAGCTCGTCCTTTTCGAGCGGCATGAGCTCCGCCAGGCTCGGCCGGGAGCCCAGTCCGAGTCCTGCGACCCGCGCGCGCTGGAACGTATTGCGCTCCAGGACGAGCTCGAGCAGATCGCCGGTGCGGTCGTCTCGCGTCGCGGCCACGGCCTCTCAGGGACGCGCCGCGGCCGGCCGCTCCGCCGGAGCGCGCTCCGGCTCGGCGGAGGTCTGCTCGCGCTTGATGGACCGGTATACGTGCGCCCGCAGGCGCGCGAACTCGGGGTTCTCCTTGGTCTCGAGCTGGTCGCGCTTGTCGGGCAGGTCGACGTCGAGCATCTCCTGCACCTGCGTCGGCGCCGGCGTGAGGACCACGATGCGGTCACCGAGGTAGACGGACTCGTCGATGTCGTGCGTGACGAACACTACGGTGACCCCGTACTGGCGGCGCACCTCGAGGATCAGGTCCTCGAGGTCGCCCCGGGTCTGGGCGTCGACCGACGCGAACGGCTCGTCCATCAGAAGGATCTCCGGCTGATAGGCGAGCGCGCGGGCGATCGCGACGCGCTGCTGCATGCCGCCCGACAGCTCCCAGGGATAGCGGTCGAGGAAGTCGGTGAGGTCCACGGACTCCACCGCGCGCTCGACCAGCCCGCCCGTCTCTTGCCTGGCGAGGCGCTTGCGCCGCAGCGGAAACGCGACGTTCTGGCGCACGCTCATCCAGGGGTACAGGGAGCGGCCGTACTCCTGGAAGACGAGCGCCATCCGCTCCGGGGGCCCGTCGATGCGCTCGTCGTGCAGCCGCACCTCGCCGTGCGTCGGCGCGAGCAGCCCCGACATGCACTTCAGCAGCGTGGTCTTGCCGCAACCGGACGGACCGACGATGCAGACGAACTCGTTCTCGCCTACCTCGAACTCGAGATCGCCGATCGCGTGGACGGCGTCGTCTCCCTCTCCATAGGTCTTGCCCAGGTGATCGACCTTCAGCATCGCTTCCTCTCCATCAGCTCAGGGCGCTCGCGCGCGCCCCGCGGTGCCAGCGCAGCACGCGTCTCTCGATCAGGACGAAGATGCCGTTCAGCGTGTAGCCCAGGATCCCCAGCAACAGGATCCCCGACCACATTTCCGGGATCGCGAAGGTCCGCTGGGACTGGAGCACGAAGTAGCCGATCCCGTTCGTGCTCGCCACCATCTCGCTGATCACCATCAGGATCAGCGCGAGCGACAGGCTCGTGCGCATCCCGGCGAAGATCTGCGGGCTTGCGGCGGGGAGCATCACCCGCCGGAGCCGGTCGCGGCCGTCGATGCCGTACACGCGGGTCGTGTCGCGCAGGGTCGGGTCGATCCCGATGACCCCGTCGATCGTGTTCAGCAGGATCGGCCACACGCAGACGAAGGCGATGATGAACACCTTCATCGAGTTGCCCACCCCGATCACGAGGATGGCGAAGGGCAGCAGCGCCGGCGGCGGGATCGCGCGCAGGAACTCCACGATCGGGGCGGCGGCGGCGCGCGCCCGCCATGACATGCCCAGCAGCAACCCCACGGAGATCGCCACCACTACGGCGATCCCGTAGCCGAGCCCCATGCGAACGAGGCTCGGCACGACGTCGCTGCCCACCCGCTCGAACACCCAGGTGTCGGCGAACGTCGACAGGATCTCGGTGAGCGGGGGGAAGTAGTACTTGTCGCTGCCGGCCGAAAGCACGGCCCAGGCAACCAGCACGAGCAGCGGCACGGTCACCTCGAGGGCGCCGGCGAGCAGCCTCTGGCGCGGCGCCGTCACGCTGCCGCCTCCCCCGGGCGCTGCGAGGGGTGCCAGCGAAGCACGCGGCGCTCCGCGCGCACGAAGATGCCGTTCAGCAGCACGCCGAGGATTCCCGTGGAGATGATGAGGGCGTACATCAGCTCCACGTTCCCGCCCTGGCGCGCCACGTTGATCGACTGCCCGAGTCCCGCGGAGCCGATCACCAGCTCGGCGGTGACCGTGAGGATCAGCGACACCGCGGAGGCGATCCGCAGGCCCGTTGCGATATAGGGGACGGCGCTCGGCAGCGTGACCCGGAACAGCCTCTGAGCGCGCGAGAAGCCGAATGAGCGCGCGGTGTCCGTGGCCACCGGGTCCACGTCCTGGACGCCGTAGAGCGTCGCCACGAGCAGCTGCCAGAAGGACGCGAACGCCGCCAGGAACACCTTGCTCTGGAGGCCGGTGCCGTAAATCAGGATGGCCAGCGGGATGAGCGCCACCGACGGGATCGGGCGCAGGAACTCGATCACCCCGCGCGTGGCCCGGTAGAGCAGCCTGCTGGACCCGACCACGATCCCGATCGGAATCGCGAGCGCGGCCGCGATGCCGAGTCCGAGCGCCCAGCCCTGGAGCGTGTTGCCGACCGCCTCCCAGAAGCTCGCCTCGCCCAGCTGCTCGCCGAGCGTGACGAGCGTCTCGCTGATCGGCGGGAAGTGGTTCTCGGGCAGGACGCCGATACGCGGCAGGACGTCGAACAGCACCAGCACCCCGGCCACGCTCAGCCACGGCAGCGCGGCGTCCGGGACCCGGATGCGCGGCGACACGCGACGTGCGCCGTCCGGGACCCGCATCCGCGCGGACGCGCGATCAGCCATCGGACCCCCGGATCAGCTCGTTCAGGTCGGGTTGCTCCTCGATCAGGCCGTACTTCAGGCTGAGCTCGGACAGCAGCTCGATCGTCGGCACGTTCAGGTCCGGGCGCCAGACCGGCAGCGTGATCTGTTCCGCGGCCTCCGGCGGGATCTCGGTGTAGTCGAGCAGCACCTGGCGGACCTCGTCCGGGTGCGACTGCGCGTAGGTGAGCGACTTGTTCATCGCCTCGACGAAGCGGTCTATGACGTCCGGGTTCTCCTCGGCGTACTGCGTCGAGGTGAAGTAGGTGGCGACCGTGAGATCGGGCGCGGTGCGCACGTAGAAGGGGTCGATGCCGCGCGCGGCGCCGGCCTTGCCCTGGCTGACGAACGGCTCGACGACGCAGGCGCCGTCCACGCGCCCCGCCTCGAGCGCGGCGTTCATGTCCGGGAAGGGAACCTCGGCGAACTTGAGCGTGTCCACCGCCACGCCGTCCTTCTCGAGCGACGCCTTGATCGTGACCTCGCAGATGTTGTTGAGCGTGTTGACGGCGATCGTCTTCCCCTCGAGGTCCCGGGGCTCCTTGATCGGCCCGTCCTTCAGCACGAGCAGGTCGGCCCACGCCTGCTCCACCGTCTTGCCCGCCAGCACGCCCTGGCTGATGATCTGGACCGGCAGGTCCTGGGAGGCGGCGATCAGCAGCGAGATCGTGTTCGAGAAGCCGATCTGGAAGTCCCCGCTGACCACGGCGGGTGTGATCGCCGCACCTCCCTCGGCGAACTGCGGATCGAGCTTCAGCTGCTGCTCCCTGAAGAAGCCCTTGTCCATGCCCAGAAAGAGCGGCGCCACGTCGGCGATCGGGATGACCCCGACCCTGAGCGTGGTGGTCTCGCCATCGCCGCCGCCGCCGCCGTCATCGTCGTCCCCGCAGGCGGACACCCCCACCGCGCAGGCAAGCGCCACCAGCAGCATCGCGACCCGCCGCCCCAGTCCTGTTCGCATCGGATCCTCCCTCAGAAGAGGTGCTCCGCACCTCGGAAGACGTACTCGGCACGTCGAGAACGTGCTCAGATGCCTATACCCGAAAGTCAGACAATTTGATCTTCTAGTGGGCGGACGGGCGGCGCGGCCACCTGCGTCAGGCCGACGTAGTTCTCGGCCAGCGAGGTCGCGGCCGCCCGCGACGAGCAGACGTAGTCGAGCTGCGCGCGCTGGAGCCGCGCCATGAACCCGTCGTGGTCGTCGGGCACGCGGTGGAACATCGAGGTCATCCACCAGGCGAAGTACTGGGCGCGCCAGACCCTGGGCAGGCAGGCCCGCGAATAGCCCCGGAGCAGCGTGTCGTCACCGCTCGAGAACCACCGCACGAGGGCGTCCGCCAGCACGCGCACGTCGGCGACGGCGAGGTTGAGGCCCTTCGCCCCGGTCGCCGGCACGATGTGGACGGCGTCGCCGGCCAGGTACAGGCGCCCGTGCTGCATCGGCTCCGCGACGAAGCTGCGCATCGGCGTGACGCCCTTCTCGACGATCGGCCCCTCCTCGAGCGACCAGCCCTCGGACGCGAAGCGGGTCTGCAGCTCCTCCCAGATGCGCTCGTCGGGCCAGCGCTCGATGTCCTCGTCCGGCTCGCACTGGAGGTAGAGCCGGGTGAGCTGCGGCGAGCGCATGCTGTGCAGAGCGAAGCCGCGGTCGTGGTGGCAGTAGATGAGCTCGTCGCTCGACGGAGCGACCTCGGCCAGGATGCCGAGCCACCCGAAGGGGTAGCTGCGCTCGCGGAAGCTGAGCGCACCGCCGGGCACCGCGGCGCGGCAGACGCCGTGGTAGCCGTCGCAGCCAGCCACGACGTCGCAGCGGAGCTCGACTTCCTCGCCGTCGTGCCGGAAGCGGAGCAGCGGGGTGTCCGAGTCGATCCGCGCCGGGCGGACGTCCTCCACGTCGAACAGCAGCGGCGCCCCGGACTCGACGCGGGCGGCGATCAGGTCCTTTACCACTTCCTGCTGGCCGTAGATCGTGATCCCGCGCCCGCCCGTAAGCTCGTCGAAGGGGATCCGGTGACCCTCGCCGCCGAAGCGCAGCTCGACGCCGTGGTGGACGAGCCCTTCGCGCTTCAGGCGCTCGCCGACGCCCATCTCGACGAGGAGATCGACCGTCCCCTGCTCGAGCACGCCAGCACGCACACGCCCCTCGACGTACTCGCGGGTGCGATCCTCGAGGACCACCGACTCGATGCCCTCGAGGTGCAGGAGGTGCCCCAGCACGAGGCCGGCCGGCCCGGCGCCGACGATTCCCACCTGGGTGCGGGTGATGTCCGCTCTGGTCACGGCCCGATCGCCTTACTTCTTCCCGCCCGGGGTAGTCCTTAGCCGTCGATAGCGGAACCGTCGAAACCACCGATGTCTCCGGCCCGCTAGGCCGGCGCGCACGGCGATCGCTCGCCACGGGCACGGGCCTGATCGTCGCCACCGTCATGCCCGGCTTCCTGACCGCCAGCCTGGCCCCGCGGATACGGGACGATTTCGCCTTCAGCGATGCGACCCTCGGGCTCGCCGTGGCCCTGTTCTACGTGGTGTCCGCCTCGGGCTCGGTCCCGGCCGGACGCCTCGTCGACCGGGTGGGGGCCGCGTGGGGCATGCGGCTCGCCGCCGCGTTCACGGCGCTGCCCTGCCTGGCCGTCGTCGCGCTGGCGCAGTCGGCCGCGAGCCTGACCGCGTTGACGCTGATAGCGGGTGTGGCGAACGCGCTCGGCGGGCCCTCGGTCAGCACGCTGCTGAAGCGGGAGGTCGCCGTCCGGCGCCAAGGGCTGGCCTTCGGTGCGCAGCAGGCGGGCGCTCCGCTCGGCGCCCTGGTGGCCGGGCTCGCCCTGCCCGCGGTGGCGATCCCGTTCGGCTGGCGCTGGGCGTTCCTCGCCACGGCTACCCTCGCGGTGCTCGCGGTCGCCTGCGCGCCGGGGATCGGGGCGAGCGCCGCCCGCCCGGCGGTCGCCGGGCGGCGCCCGGGCGGGTTCACGTCCGTCCACGCGCTTGCGGTCGCAGCCGTGCTCGCGAGCGCCGCCGGCGTGGGCTTCGTCTCGTTCCTCGTCACGTACGCGGTGGACAACGGAGTGAGCGAGGGCGCGGCCGGGCTGCTGCTGGCAGGGGTCAGCCTGGCGGCCACGATCAGCAGGATCCTCGTTGGCGTCTTCGCCGACCGGGCCGGACAGGAGCCGCTGCGGCTCGTGGCCACGATGCTCGCCGCGAGCGTGGCGGGCTACCTGCTGCTGACGGTGGATGAGCCGGGCGTTATCGCCGCCGCCGCGCTGCTGGCCGGCAGCCTCGGCTGGGCGTGGCCGGGCGGCCTCAACCTGGCGGTAGTGCAGCGCACCCCGGAGGCGCCGGCCTGGGCGGTCGGCGTGATGATGACCGGCCTGTTCGTCGGCGCGATCGCGGGGCCGCTCTTCGCCGGCCTCCTCGCGGAGGACGATCTGTTCGCGCTCGCGTGGATCACCTGCGCGGGCCTGGCGCTGCTCGCGGCGGCGACGATCGCGGCGACGCTGCGCCGCGAGCGCTCACGTGGTTAGGCCGGATTCACCGGGTAGGCAGTAGTCGATGGGAGCGGCAGAGGCATGCCGCCCCGAGGGAGGAGGCCGTTACAAGATGAGTGATCGAAGCCTTGAGGACCTGCTGCAGGACGTCGGCGACCCGGTGGAGCTGGCGCGCAACTCGCAGATAGGGCCGTACGTCTACCCGATGGTCCCCGCCGAGTTCTCGAACTGGCGTGACGAGCAGCGCGCCTGGCGGGAGACGTGTGCCCTCTTCGACCAGTCCCACCACATGACGGACCTGACCGTCGAGGGCCCGGACGTCATCCGCCTGCTCTCGACGTTGGGTGTGAACTCGTTCGCGACCTTCGCCGTCGGCAAGGCCAAGCAGTTCGTCGCCTGCAACCCCGATGGATACGTGATCGGCGATGGCATCCTCTTCTTCCTCGACGAGGACAGGGTGAGGCTCGTCGGCCGCCCGTCCGCCCACAACTGGGTCCAGTACCACGCCGAGACGCAGGGCTACGACGTGGAGCTGAAGCGGGACGAGCGCACCGCGGTCAACCCCACCGGCCGGCGCGAGCTCTACCGCTACCAGCTGCAGGGGCCGACCGCGCCCGAGGTGCTCGAGAGGGCCACGGGCGGGCTCCCGGAGATCAAGTTCTTCAACCTCGGCGAGCTCACGATCGCGGGACGCAAGGTGCGCGCCCTGCACCACGGGATGTCCGGCGCGCCCGGGCTCGAGCTGTTCGGCCCCTGGGAGGACGGCGACGAGGTTCGCGCCGCCATCGTCGAGGCCGGCAGCGACCTCGGCCTCAGGCAGGTGGGCTCGAGGGTCTACGCCACCAACACGCTCGAGTCGGGGTGGATACCCAGCCCGCTCCCGGCAATCTTCACCGGTGAGGCGACAAGGCCGTACCGGCAGTGGCTGCCGGCGCAAGGCTACGAGGGCACCGGGTCGCTCGGCGGCAGCTTCTACTCCGACGACATCGACGACTACTACCTGACGCCGCACGACCTCGGCTACTGGCCATTCGTGAAGTTCGACCACGACTTCATCGGCCGCGAAGCGCTCGAGGAGATGGCGGATCGGCCGAGGCGCACGAAGGTCACGCTGGCGTGGAACGGCGAAGACGTGGCCCGCGCCATGGGGACCATGTTCGAGAAGGGCGACCCGGTCAAGTACATCGATCTGCCCCTCTCGAACTACGCGACCTGGCCGTACGACGAGGTGGTCCTCGACGGTGAGGTGGTGGGCCTGTCGACGTTCTCGGGCTACAGCTTCAACGAGCGGTCGATGCTGTCGCTTGCCATCGTCGACGTCGACGTGGAGATCGGAACCGAGGTCACGCTCGTCTGGGGCGAGGAGGACGGCGGATCGGCCAAGCCGGTCGTCGAACGCCACGAGCAGACCGAGCTGCGTGCGGTGGTCAGCCCGTGCCCCTACTCGGAGGTCGCACGCACCTCGTACGCCCGCGCCGCCGTGCGGTAGCGGCCTCAGCATCGAACGCGCCCCTGCCGGGGCCGGGGCCGCGCCGGACCCATCGCTATATTTTTTATAGCGAGTGTCCGGTGGGCACTCGAGTTCCCCCGACAAGGAGCAACCGTGGCAGGCGCTATCTACGAGGTCACCGATCTGAACTTCCAGGCCGAGGTGCTGGAGGCCGACACGCCGGTGCTGGTCGACTTCTGGGCGCCCTGGTGCGGGCCCTGCCGGATCGTCGCCCCCCACCTCGAGGAGCTGGCGGGCGAGCGCGAGGACCTCCAGATCGTCAAGCTGAACGTGGACGACAACCCGCAGACGGCGGCGCGCTACGGCGTGATGTCGATCCCCACGCTGCTCCTCTTCAAGCACGGCGAGGTCGCCCACCAGATCATCGGCGCGCTGCCGAAGAGCAGGCTGGTCCAGGAGATCGAGCCGGCGCTGGCGGCTTAGCCGCCGCGCCTAGCGCCGCTCGACCGCGATCAGCAGGCGCCGGCCGTCGATCTCGGCGGCCGCGGCGCCGTCGTCCGCGCCGTCGTAGCTGACCGACGTGGCCAGCGTCTCGCCGGCCACGTAGTCCTCGTGGGCGCGGGTGGCCTCGAGCAGGGCGTCGTCGCCGCCGAGGGTCAGCTCGATCCGATCCTCCACGCGCAGCCCCGCGTTCTTGCGCGCCGCCTGGACCGCGTGCACGACCTCGCGGGCTAGCGCCTCACGGCGTAGCTCGTCGTCCAGCTCCAGGTTGAGCGCGACCGCGTGCGTGCCCGAGCGCTCCACCTGGTAGCCCTCGAGCGGCTGGAGGACGATCTGGACGTCCTCGGGCCCGATCTCGTGCTCCTGGCCGTCGAAGTTGATGCCAACCCGGCCGCCGGCCCGCAGCCCGCCCGGGTCGAGGGCGGCGATGGCCGCCGCGACCTGCGGCATCTGCTTGCCGAAGCGCGGGCCGAGGGCCCGGTAGTTCGGCTTCAGCTCGAAGCGGCCCAGCTCGTCCGCCTCGGACACGTACCGCAGCGACTTAACGTTCAACTCCTCGAGCAGCAGGGACTCGAAGCGCTCGATGGCCGCGCGCTCGCGGTCGGCCGCCACCACGACGGCCTCGCGGAGCGGCTGCCGGACCTTGACCCCGGCCTGGGCCCGGGCCGCGCGGCCGAGCTCCACCGCGTTCCGCGCCACCTGCATCTGCCACTCGAGCTCCTCGTCGCGCTCGGCCGGCACCGGGAAGTCGCACAGGTGCACGGACGGCTCCGAGCCGTCGAGGTTCTCGTAGATCTCGTCCGCGACGAACGGCGTGAGCGGCGCCAGCAGCTTCGCGATCGTGACGAGGCATTCCCCGAGCGTCTCGAAGGCCGCGGGGTCGCCGTCCCAGAACCGGCGTCGCGAGCGGCGCACGTACCAGTTCGATAGGTCGTCCACGAGGTCGGCGACGGCCCGCCCGGCGAACGTCGTGTCGTAGTCCTCCATCCGCTCGATCACGCGCTCGACGGTGGCGTTAAGGCGGGACAGGATCCAGCGGTCGAGGTCGGTGTGCTCGCCGGCGCCGGACGGCTCGTTCACGTTCGCGTACAGGACGTAGAACGCGTACGTGTTCCAGAGCGGCTTCAGGAACTGCCGCACCGACTCCCCGACCGTCTCGAGCGAGAAGCGGTAGCCGTCCCACGGCTGCTTCGACGTGAAGTAGTACCAGCGCAACGCGTCCGCGCCGTGGGTCGCGATGACGTCCCAGGGCACCAGCACGTTCCCGCGTGACTTGGACATCTTCTGGCCCTCGGAATCGAGAATCAGCCCGAGGCAGAGGCAGGTCTCGTAGGAGGCGCGGCGGAAGAGCAGCACCGAAACCGCGAGCAGCGAGTAGAACCAGCCGCGCGTCTGGTCGAGCGCCTCGCAGATGTAGTCCGCGGGGAAGCGCTCCTCGAAGACGCCCTGGTTCTCGAACGGGGCGTGCCACTGGGCGAAGGGCATGCAGCCGGAGTCCCACCAGACGTCGATCAGGTCGGGCACGCGGCGGAATGTCTTGCCGTCGCGCTCGAATGTCACCTCGTCGATGTAGGGGCGGTGGAGATCGTCGGGGACCTCGGCCCCGATCTCACGGAGCTGCTCCCGGGAGCCCACGCAGACCACCTCGCCGTCCTCGGCCCGCCAGATCGGCAGCGGCGTGCCCCAGTAGCGCTCGCGTGAGAGAGCCCAGTCGACGTTGTTCTCGAGCCACTTCCCGAAGCGCCCGTGCTTGATGTGCTCCGGATACCAGGTGATCGACTCGTTGGCGGCGAGGAGATCGTCCTTGACCGCGGTGGTGCGGGCGTACCAGTTGGTCTTCGCGTAGTAGATGAGCGGGGTATCGCAGCGCCAGCAGTGGGGATAGGCGTGCTCGTACTCGCCGGCGCGGAACAGCCGGCCCGACTCGCGCAGCGCCTCGATGATCCTCGGGTCGGCTTCGCGCACGCCGAGCCCGGCGAACGGCCCGGTGCGCTCGTCGAAGGTGCCGTCCGGGCGCACTGGGTTGTGGATCGTCAGGCCGTTGTCCCGGGCCAGGCGGAAGTCGTCCTCACCGAACGCGGCGCCGGTGTGGACCACGCCGGTGCCGTCCTCCACCGACACGAAGTCGCCCGGCAGGACGGTGTGGCCGCGCGGTCCGTAGTCCGAGATGTACGGGAAGGGCGGCTCGTAGCGGAGCCCGAGGAGCGCGGAGCCCGGCATGCGCTCCTCCACCTCGGCCGCCTCGCCGAGCACCCGCTCGAGCAGGGGCTCGGCCAGTATCAGCCGGTCGTCGCCGAGCCGGGCGCGCACGTAGGTGACCTCCGGGTCCACGGCGATCGCCGCGTGCGGTACGAGCGTCCACGGCATCGTGGTCCACGCGAGCAGGGATACACCGGGGTCGTCCCGCAGCGGGAACCTGACGTACACGCTCGGGTCGACCACGTCACGGTAGCCGAGGGCGACCTCGTGCGAGGAGAGCGCCGTCCCGCAGCGCGGACAGTAGGGCACGACCTGGTGGCCCTCGGTCAGGAGGCCCTTGTCGAAGACCTGCTTCAGCGACCACCACACCGACTCGACGTATTCGTTCGTCAGCGTGTAGTAGGCGTCGTCGGTGTCGAGCCAGAAGCCGATCCGCTCGGTCAGCTCGTTCCACTCGTCGATGTACCGGAGCACCGACTCGCGGCACTTGGCGTTGAACTCGGCCACGCCGTAGCGTTCGATGTCGTGCTTCGAGGTGAACCCGAGCTCCTTCTCGATCTCGAGCTCGACGGGGAGGCCGTGACAGTCCCAGCCCCCCTTGCGGGGCACGAGGTGGCCGCGCATGGTCTGGTAGCGGGGGAAGACGTCCTTGAACACGCGGCTCAGGACGTGGTGGATGCCGGGGCGGCCGTTGGCCGTGGGGGGACCCTCGTAGAAGATGAACGGCGGCCGGCCCTGCCGGCGCCGGATGGACTCGTGGAAAACATCGCGCTCGCGCCAGCGCTCGAGGACCCGCTCCTCGAGCGCGGGGAAGGACTGCGATGGGTCGACTGGCTGGTAGCGCACCACGAGCGATCGATTCTAGGTGGGAGCCGGCGCCGATCACCCGTCCGACACCCGGCCTACGATCGCCGCGGGATGTGGCCCCCCGAGCTCGACGACCCGCTCGCCCACCGCGCCCTCCAGGCCCTGGTGCGCGCGGAGGCGGCGGTGCGACGCCGGCTGGCGGCGGAGCTCGAGCGCGAGGGCGTGTCGGCCGCGGGCTTCTCGGCGCTCGTCGTGCTCACCACCGCCGGTGGGTCGCTCGAGCTGAAGATCCTCCGCCGGCGCCTCGGCTGGAGCAAGGCGAACGCCACCGAGGTCACGGCCACGCTGTCGGGGCGCGGGCTCGTCGCGCGGCGGAGGCTCTCGGGCGACCGGCGGGCGGTGGCCGTCGACCTGACCGGAGCCGGGCGCGCCCTGGTCGAGCGGCTCTTCCCCGACCACGCCGACCGCGTGAGCCGGGCCTTCCGCGCCCTCAGCGACGGCGAGAAGCGCTCGCTGGCGGAGCTCTGCCGGAAGCTGGTCGCCTGACGGCTAGGCCGAGTTGCGCGCCGCCGAGATCCGCCCGCCGGGCGTCTGCGACGGGTCGCCGACCACCACGAAGTGCTCGATCCGACCACTGTCGACGTACGCCTTCAGCCGCTCCACGGCCTCGACCGGCGTCCCGCCGAGCGAGGGGATCCCGTGGTCGCCGCGCTCGGGGTGACCCTCGAAGGCGTCGCGCGCGCTCAGCAGGGACTCCCGGTACTCGAACACGGGGGCGGCGGAGCCGACCTGGCGCACCGTGTAGACGAGCCGCCCGACCACGTCCAGGGTGGCCCGGCCGCCGCAGAAGACGAACGCGGTGGGGTCGAGTGAGCGCACCGCGCGGACCGTCCGCTCGGGCGGGAGGTCGAACGCCATGAGCAGCGTGCGGAAGCCGGCCCGCCGCAGCCCCAGCTCGAGCCCCTGGACATGCAGCGACTCGAGGTCGAGCTGCGGGCTCGAGTCGAGCAGCAGCACGCCCTGCGGCCGGCTCGCCGAGGCGGCCACCCGCCGGGAGGCGTGCAGCCAGCCGCTCGCCCAGCGCCGCGCGATGTCGGACTCGGCCTCGCGGCTCTCGCGTCCCTCGGCCAGCTCGAGCGCGGGCAGGAGGACCTCCTCCACGGAGCGCTCCACCGAGCGAACGGCGAGGCTCTCCTCCATCACCCGATCGGCGCCGTCCTCGTCGAAGTGGTCGAAGGCGTCGACCAGCCGGCTGGGCGAGCTCGGCCCCTCGCCCCGCTGGCGGGCCAGCTCGATGGCGGAGGAGATGTTGTGCGTCTCGAGCAGCGAGCGGCGCAGCGCCTCGAGCTCCGCGAGGTCGTACTGCCGGTGGCCGCCCTGGGTGCGGCGGGGCTTCGGGTAGCCGAAGCGGCGCTCCCAGCTTCGCAGGGTGTTGGGGCTAACGCCGAGCAGCTCGGCGGCCGCGTTTGTCCGGATCCCGCTCACGCTGTCTCCATCGACCCCGCGCGCGGCCGGGGCCTTGCATATGTTTTCGGCAGGAGTGGGCGAACCTTGAGGGCGCCGTGGCGGGGGTAGAGGATCGTGCGCAGGCCCGGCCGTGCTTTTCTGCGCGGATCTCGCGCCCGGCGCGCGCACCGACGCGGAATCAGCGGCGGCCGAAGTCGCTCGGCTCGACCGTTAGCAGCGCCGCGCGCGGCGGGCCGCAGGTGGCGATCCGCGCCGCCATCGTCCCCACGTCTCCGGCGCGCTCGGAGCGCAGCCGAACGGGCAGCACCACGGCGTCGCAGTGTCGCTGCGCCGCGATGCCCGTGTGGCGGGCCAGCTGATCGTCCCCCATCGGGCTCGTCAGCAGGTCGAGCAGGAAGGTCCCGATGAGACCGCGCTCGCCCCCGAAGATCTTCTCCCCCGCCTCGCTCACGGCGCTGACCTCGAGCTCGAAGGTGAGGATCAGGAAGGCGGCGGCCTCGCCCGGGAGCGCGTCCCGGGGGCAGGTGAGCACCATGCCCATGCCGCAGCGGTCACACACCCGCCGGGCGCGCGCGGGCCGCCCGGGTGGTTCGTCCGAGGGGTAGCCGCAGCGCGAGCAGAAGCGGATCGGCCGCGACCGCTCGGTGCCGGGCGCGGCGGTCCACGCCCGGTCGATCCGGATGAGAGCCGTCACGCGGGCGATCAGAACACGGAAGCCCGAGTTTCGCCCCACCGGCGCCGGGAATGCAGCGGTTCGGGTCGCAAACATTCGCGCGAACCTGCACGCCGCGCGGTGCGGTCGCGCCCCCCGCCTCCTCGCCGCGCGACCCGCGCCGATAGCCTCCCTCACTGAGCGATCAAGGAGACGTGTTGGCGGTTCGGCAGGAGCTGTGGGGCGTGGAGACGAGCAAGGCCGTGGAGAACTTTCCGGTCTCGGGCGAGCGCGTGCCGGTGCCGGTGGTGCGCTGGCTCGGGCGAATCAAGGCCGCCGCGGCGCGGGTGAACGCGGAGCTCGGGCTGCTCGACGCGGAGATCGCGGAACGCGTCGCCCGTGCGGGGGACGAGGTGGCGAACGGCGAGCACGACGACCAGTTCCCGATCGACGTGTTCCAGACGGGCTCCGGCACCTCGTCGAACATGAACGCGAACGAGGTGATCGCGAGCCTCGCCGGGGAGGACGTCCACGCGAACGACCACGTGAACATGGGCCAGTCCTCGAACGACGTCTTTCCATCGGCCGTCCACCTCGCCGCCGTCGACAGCGCGCAATCCGAGCTGCTGCCGGCCCTCGAGCGCCTCGCCGGCTCGTTCCAGCGCAAGGCCGACGAGTTCGCTGACCTGGTCAAGGCCGGCCGCACGCACATGATGGACGCGGTGCCCGTCACGCTCGGCCAGGAGCTCGGCGGCTACGCGGCGCAGCTGACGCTCGGCCGCGATCGCCTGCGCGCCGCGCTGGGTCGCGCCGCCGAGATCCCGCTCGGCGGCACCGCGACCGGCACCGGCCTCAACACACACCCCGAGTTCGCCGAGCGGGTGCGGGAGCACCTCGGTCTCGGCGAGGCGCCGCGGCATCGCTTCGAGGCGCAGGGCAACCGCGACGGCCTCGTCGAGCTGCACGCCGCCCTAAAGGGGATCGCGGTCTCGCTGACAAAGATCGCGAACGACCTGGTGCTGATGGGCTCCGGTCCCCGCACCGGCCTCATGGAGCTGCGGCTCCCGGAGCTCCAGAAGGGCTCCTCGATCATGCCGGGGAAGGTCAACCCGGTGATCCCCGAGGTGGTGTTGCAGGTGGCCGCGCAGGTGATCGGCAACGACGTCGCGGTCACCGTGGCCGGCAGCCAGGGCGCCTTCGAGCTGAACGTGCGCGTTCCGGTGATGGCCCGCAACGTGTTCGAGTCGATCCGGATCCTCACCGCCGCCTGCCACATGCTCGCCGAGAAGTGCGTGGACGGGATCGAGCCGAACGAGGCCGTGCTTCGCCGCCACGCCGAGTCCACGCCGGCGATCGCGACGGCCCTGAATCCATACATCGGCTACGACCGGGCGACCGAGATCGTGAACGAGGCGGCGGCGACCGACCGCACGATCCGCGAGGTCGCGGCCGAGAAGGGCGTGGACGAGGAGACGCTCGACAGGGCGCTCGACCTGCGGGCGATGGCGCGCGGGGCGGGCTAGGCTCGTCCCGCCGTCAGTGCCGGCAGAGCCGCTCGCGCGCGATCCAGATGGCGCTCCGCGGCGCCTCGACCGAGCGGCCGTCGCCGCGGCACTCGAGCAGCCGCTTCGGCCGCCGGCCGCTCGCCTGCGCCGCGACCGCCGATGACATCAGCGGCACGGGGTCGACCGGCGTGTTGTAGCGACGGATCTCGAAGTGGAGGTGCGGCCCGGTCGAGTAGCCCGTGGAGCCGACGTATCCGATCCGGGTGCCGCCCCTCACGCGCTCGCCGACCCAGCTCGTGATCCGCGCGAGATGCGCGTACCAGGTGGTGTAGCCGGCGGCGTGCTGGATCACCACGAGGTTCCCGTAGCCGCCGTAGTTGGGGGCCGCGAAGATCGTGGTCCCGGGCGCCGCGGCGCCGATCCTCGTGCCATACCCCACGGGGAAGTCCACGCCCTGATGCCGTCTGCCGCCCGGCCGCGGCGCACCGAACCCGTCGCCGACCGGACCGGGCACCGGGCGCAGGAAGCGCCCCGGGGTGGCGGCCGCGGAGCTGCGACCGCGCAGCGATGAGATCGTCTGCGGCCCGGCGAGCCCATCGACCGCCAGGCGTCGGGCCCTCTGTGCGCGTATGACCGCGGCCCGCGTCAGCGGACCAAAGGCGCCGTCGATCCGGCCCGGCCCGTAGCCCCGGCGCAGCAGCAGGAACTGGAGCGCGGCCACGTCCCAGCCGCTGTGCCCGATCCGCATTACCCGGCGCCCCAGCGGCGGCCGGCCGCGGCGACCGAGCGCGCGCCGCGTCTGAGGGCCGGCGATCCCGTCCACGAGCAGGCCGCGGCGGCGCTGGAAGCGGATGACGGCGCTCCGGGTGAGCGGGCCCCTGACGCCGTCGACGAAGCCCTTGTAGAGGTTCAGCGCGGTCAGCGCGGACTGCAGCGCGGCGACGTTGGCGCTGGCCGCGCGCACGGGCGAGGGCATCGCGAGCGCGACGACCAGCGCCAGAACGGCGCAAGGGACGGATGCCCGGGCCACGGGCACCAGCACATGCTGGCCCGATCAGCGGTCGACGCTCAACCGCTGCAACGCATCCTGCAAGCGGCGGCCCCGCTCAGAGGTTCACGGCCACGTACTTCGTCTCGAGGAACTCCTCGAGGCCCTCCTTGCCGCCCTCGCGGCCGATGCCGGACTGCTTGACGCCGCCGAAGGGCGCTCCGGCGTTCGAGACCATGCCCTGGTTCAGCCCCACCATTCCGGTCTCGAGGCCCTCGCAGACCCGGATGGCGCGCTTGATGTCGCGGGTGAACACGTACGCCACGAGGCCGTACTCGGTGTTGTTCGCGCGGGCGATGGCGTCCTCCTCGGATCCGAACGTCGTCACCGGCGCGACCGGACCAAAGATCTCCTCGTGGAGCAGCCGGGCCTCGTCGGGCACTCCGCCGAGCACCGTGGGCGGGTAGAAGTACCCGCGCCCGTCGGGGATCTCGCCGCCCACCACGCGGCTCGCGCCCTTCTCCAGCGCGTCCTCGACCAGCCCCGCCACCTTCTCGCGCGACGGCTCGTCGATCAGCGGGCCGACCATCACGTCCTCCTCGGTGCCGCGACCCATCTTGAGGGCGCCCATCTTCTCGCCGAGGCGGCGCTCGAACTCCTCCCGCACGGGCTCGGCCACGTGGAAGCGGTTCGCCGAGGTGCAGGCCTCGCCGATGTTCCGCATCTTGGCGAGCAGGGCGCCGTCGACCGCGGCGTCCAGGTCGGCATCGTCGAAGATCAGGAACGGAGCGTTGCCGCCCAGCTCCATCGAGGTCTTGAGCACGTTCTTCGCTGATGCCTCGATGAGGCTGCGCCCCACCTCGGTCGACCCCGTGAAGCTCAGCTTGCGGAGGCGGGGGTCCTCGATCAGCGGACCAGTGGTCTTGCCCGAGGACGACGTCGTGAGGATGTTGAAGACACCGCCCGGGAGGCCCGCCTCCTCGAGGATCCGACCCAACGCCAGCATCGACAGCGGGGTCTGCTGGGCCGGCTTCATGACGGTGGTGCAGCCGGCGGCGATGGCCGGGCCGACCTTGCGCGTCCCCATCGCCATGGGGAAGTTCCAGGGCGTGATCATCAGGCTGGGTCCCACCGGCTGCTTCATGACGAGCACCCGGCTGGTGCCGTTCGCGAACTGCTTATAGTTGCCGTCGATCCGCAGCGCCTCGCCCGAGAACCAGCGGAAGAAGTCGGCCGCGTACACGATCTCCGCCTTCGACTCGGCGACCGGCTTGCCCATCTCGAGCGTCATGAGAAGGGCCAGGTCGTCGGCGCGCTCCATGAGCTTCTCGAACGCCTTCCAGAGGATGCCGGCGCGATCGTTCGGGGCGCTCGCCCCCCACTCCTTCTGCGCCTCGACGGCGGCGTCGAGCGCTGCCATGGCGTCCTCGGGGGTCCCGTCCGCGATCTCGCAGATGGCCTCCTCCGTGGCGGGATCGACGACCGCCAGCGTCGCGCCGCCCGCCGCGTCACGCCACTCGCCGCCGATGTAGAGCTGCCTAGGGACGCCGTCTACGACCTGCTGTTCCTGTGTTGCGATAGCCATGTCTAAGTGCCTCCGTTCCCGGTTCCCTGAGCCTACTCCCGCGGGACGGGCGGTCCGAATCAGGTAGCGACCGTCTCGGTGCCGAGCTCCGCGCTGATCGCCACGTCGATCGAGTAGTCGATCGGCAGCACGATCAGCGACGGGACGTCCAGGCCGAGCGCGTGACGAAGGCGCTCGCCGAAGTCGCCGGCCGAGCCGCAGCGCCAGGCCGGGATTCCGAATCCCTCCGCGAGCTTGACGAAGTCGGGATTCGAGAAGTCGGTGCCGAAGTGGCTCCCGAACTTCTTGTCCTGCTTCCACACGATCGAGCCGTACGAGTTGTTCTCCCAGATCACGCTTACGAACGGCGTCCCGAGCCGGACGGCCGTCTCGAGCTCCTGCGCGTTCATGAGAAAGCCGCCGTCGCCGTTGACGGCCACGACCTTGCGCTCCGGGTGCACGAGCTTCGTCGCGATCGCGGCGGGCAGGGCGAAGCCCATCCCCGCCAGCCCGTTCGCGATCAGCACGGTGTTCGGCTCGTAGGCCGGGAACATGCGGGCGATCCAGAGCTTGTGGAGCCCGACGTCCGAGATCAGGATGTCCTCGCGGCCGAGGGCGCGGCGGATGTCGTAGAGGGCGCGCGGCGGCTGGACCGGGAAGTGGTCGTCGTCGCGGGCCTGCTCGAACCGGCCGAGCACGAGGTCGCGCAGCCGGGCCGAGCCGCCCTCATGAGGGACATGCCTGCACTCCTCGGCGAGCCGGGTGAGGATGTTGTAGATGTCGCCTACCAGCTCCACCTCCGGAGTGAAGTACGCGTCGGTCTCGGCCGGAACGGAGTCGATGCAGATGATCTTCTTGTCGCGCTTCGGGTTCCAGTGCTCCGGCGAGTGCTCCACGAGGTCGTAGCCGATCGCGAGGACCACGTCGGCCTCATCGAAGCCCGCCATCGTGTAGTCGCCCGTCTGGAGGCCGACCGTGCCGAGCGTCTTCGGGTGGTCCGCCGACAGGAGCCCCTTGCCCATGAACGTCTCGGCGACCGGAATGCCGGTGGCGCGCACGAACTCGCGGAGCGCCGGCGCGGCGTGACCGCGCACCACGCCGTTGCCGGCGAGCGCGACGGGGTCGATGGCCCCGCGGACGATGTCCGCCGCCTTGAGCAGCTCCCGCGCCGCCGGCTCGGGGCGGGCCTGGCGCCGGCGGGGCAGCGGCTGGCCGTCCGTCTCGGCCGCCATGACGTCCTCCGGCAGCTCGATGTGCGTCGCCCCGGGCTTCTCGCCCTCGGCGACCTTGAACGCCTTTCGCACGACCTCGGGGATGATCGCCGGGTCCGACAGGCGGGCGTTCCACTTCGTGATCGGCCGCATCACGCGCAGGAGGTCGACGTACTGGTGCGATTCCTTGTGCATCCGCTCGAGGTCGCCCTGCCCCGTCAGCGAGACGAGCGGCGCCCGGTCGAGGAAGGCGTCCGCGACTCCGGTGACGAGGTTGAGCGCACCCGGCCCGAGCGTTCCCAGGCACACCCCGGCGCGCCCCGTCAGGCGGCCGTACACGTCCGCCATATAGGCGCCGCCCTGCTCGTGGCGGACGGGCACGAACTCGATCGACGAGCGGGAGAGCGACTCGTTCAGGTCGAGCGTCTCCTCGCCCGGAATGCCGAACACGTGCTGGACGCCTTCCACCTCGAGGCACTCGACGAAGACGTCGCTTGCCTTGCCATTCGCCACGGTTCCTGAGGTTAACGGCGCTTGGCAGCCGCCCGAGGGTCCGCTACCTTCGGTCGCTTGACGCGTTAGGGGACCCGTGCGTCGAGTACTGCTCTTCAGCCTGCTGGCGGTCCTGGCCGCCGCCCCCGCCACGGCCGATGCCGCCGTGCGACACGTGGTGAGCGGGGCCGGCTTCGGCCACGGGATCGGCATGAGCCAGTACGGCGCGTACGGCTTCGCGCTCAAGGGAAGCAACTACGCGGAGATCCTGGGCCACTACTACCGCGGCACGCGATTGGACACGGCGCCGAGCCGGCCGGTGCGGGTGCTGCTCCAGCCGGTCGATCCCTATATCCGCGTGCAGGGGGCCACCGCCGCGAACGGGAGCCCCCTTCGCGCCGGCACGACCTACGTGGCCCGCCCCTCCGGCTCGCGGATCGTCGTGAGCACCGCCGGCGGGCGGCGCGTGGCCCGCTTCCGGGCGCCGCTGCGCTTCACCGGCCCCGACGCGCTGCGGCTGCTCGGCCCGGCGCTGAACGGGATCAGCAGCGGCCTCTACCGGGGGGCGGTCGAGGTCGTGCCCGAGGGCGGCGGCCTGACGGCGGTGAACGTGCTCGACATCGACTCCTACGTTCGCGGTGTGGTGGCGGGCGAGATGCCGTCGTCCTGGCCGCTCGAGGCGCTCAAGGCCCAGGCCGTGACCGCGCGCACGTACGCGCTCGCCACCCGCAAGTCGGGGGCGATATTCGACCAGTACCCGGACACCCGCTCGCAGGTCTACCGCGGGGTGACCGGTGAAAGCGTGCGCAGCGACGCCGCGGTGGCGCAGACCGCCGGCCGCATCCTCACCTACGGCGGGGCGCCGGCCGTGACCTACTACTTCTCGACCTCGGGCGGTCACACGGAGAACGTGGAGTTCTCGTTCATCGGCGCCCTCGGCAAGCCGTGGCTCGTCGGCGTGCCCGACCCGCATGACGACCGCTCGCCGTATCACCGCTGGAAGGTCACGTTCTCGACCGCCAGCCTCACCCGCGCACTCGGAGCACGCGGGACGTTCCGCCGGCTCGAGGTGATCCAGCGGGGCGCCTCGCCGCGGGTGGTGCGGGCGCGGGTGGTCGGCTCGCGGGGTACGACGACGATCACCGGGCCGACCATCCGGGCGCGCCTCGGACTGCGCGATCACTGGCTGACGATCGTCAGCGTGTCGAGCTCGGCGCGGCGGTCGACCTCGCTGCGGCCGTCCGCGCTCAGCGGGAACGGCGACCTGGTGGGCAGGTTCTGGTCCGGTCCGCGCAGCGCCCTGGCCGGAAGGTTCTGGCCCGCGCCGCGCGGGCGCAGCCTGCGCCTCGAGCGGAGGGCTGGCGGCGGCTGGCGGCGCGTGGGGTCCGTCCGGACGGACCGGCGCGGCCGCTACCGGGCGGCGGTGGACGCCCCGGGCGTGTACCGGGTGCGGTCCGCCTCGGTGGCGGGCCCGCGCGTGCGGGTGCGCTGAGGGCGAGGCCCGCGGCGCCACCTCAGGCCGTGAACCGGAACGTCACCACGTCGCCGTCCCTCACCACGTAGTCGCGCCCCTCCACGCGGGTCAGCGCCCGCTCGCGGGCCGCCGCGTAGCCGCCGGCCTCGACCAGATCGGCCCACGGCGTCACCTCGGCGGCCACGAAGCCGCGCTCCATGTCGGTGTGGATCGCGCCCGCCGCCCGGCGTGCGCGGGTGCCGCTACGGATGGCCCGGGCCCGGGCCTCGGCGCCGGGATGAGCCGTGAAGAACGTGATCAGCTCGAGCAGCGCGAACGCCTCGCGGACGACCGTGGTGAGCCCGGCCTCGTCGGCGCCGAGCCCGGCCCGCATCTCGGCGGCCTCCGCGGCGTCGAGCTCGGCGAGCTCCGCCTCGAGGCGGGCGCTCAGGGCGGTCACGCCGGCGCCGGCGGCGTGGGCGTGCTCACGGAGCGCGGCCGGCGGCTCGAGCGGGCCGTCCTCGCTGACGTTCGCCACGTAGAGGACCGGCTTCGAGGTGAGCGCCGACAGCCGCATCGGGGCTTCGGGTGCGTCGGGGGGCGGCCGCACCGACCGCACCGGCCGGCCTGCGCGGAGCGCCTCGACGACCTCTCGCAGCCAGCGCTCCTCGGCCACCGCCTCCTTCTCGAGCGACTTGGCCTGCCGGGCAGCGCGCTCGAGCCGTCGCTCGGCCTGCTCCAGGTCGGCGAACAGCAGCTCCGTCTCCACCGCCTCCACGTCGGCGAGCGGGTCGATCCGACCCTCCGGATGCACGACGCGGGCGTCGTCGTGGACGCGGACGACGTGGAGGATCGCGTCGGTCGCGCGGATGTTCGCGAGGAAGCGGTTGCCGAGCCCCTCGCCCCGGTGCGCCCCGCGCACGAGGCCGGCGATGTCGTGGAACTCGATCGTCTCGTGGACGACCGGGGCCGCGTCCACCGTATCCGCCACCCGGTCGAGCCGGTCGTCGGGCACGCCCACGACGGCCACGTTGGGATCGACGGTCGTGAACGGATAGGCCTCCGCCGCCGCTCCGGCGCGGGTGAGCGCGTTGAAGAGCGAGGACTTCCCCGCGTTGGGCAAGCCCACTATCCCGACCTTCATCATGGCGTGAGCTCCGCCACGGCGTCCCCGAGGATCGCGCCGGCAATGACGTCCGACGGGTGGCCGCTCTGGCCCGTGCTCGTGAGCCCGACGACGGCGGCCTCGATCGGCGGGGCGTGGCCGCGGGTGCGCAGCAGGCGGTGGTCGAGCGAGCGGATGGCGGCGCGGGTCCGCCGCCGCCCGACCCGCATCAGAAGCCGACTCTGTGCGCTTCGGTGTCGAGCCTCACGTAGATGACCTGCGCGAGGTCGATCGCGACCTCCGAGTCCTGCGTCTTCAGCTCGAACCAGCGCTCGGCTCGCTCGTCGCCTAGCGCGCGGCGGAGCTTCTCGTACTCGTCGACCGTGACCCGGACCGGCAGCACCTGGCCGCCGTGAAAGCCGATGTCGATGCGCTTCACTTCGTCTGCCATCTGATCAGTGGTCCTTTGCGGGCTCGACAAGCTCCATCAGTACCCCGCCGGTGGACTTCGGGTGAACGAACGCCACGCGGCTGCCCATGATCCCGGGTCGGGGGCGCTCGTCGACGAGCTGCAGCCCGGACCCCCGGACGGACTCGAGGGCGGTATCGATGTCGTCGGTCTGGTACGCCACGTGGTGCATGCCCGGGCCGCGGCGCTCGAGGAACCGCGCGACCGGGCTATCGGGCAGGGCCGGCCGCAGGAGCTCCACGTGCCCATCGCCGATCCCGAGGAGCACGGCCTCGACGCCGAGCTGCTCGACGGTCTCCCGATGCTGGAGGGGCATCCCCAGGCGGTCCCGGTAGAGGGAGATGGCCCCGTCGAGGTCGTCGACAGCCACGCCGATGTGGTCGATCCGCCCGAACACGGCGGCGCAGTCTAAACGGGCGCCAGCCGCGGATTGGGGTGGTACCGGCGGCCGACCTTGGCGCAGTCGCGGCCGTCCACGCGCACGACGTCGGCCGTGAAATCGTTCTCCCCCCGGAGCAGGGCGGATCCGACGCCGTAGGAGTCGACGGGCGCGCCGAGCCGCTCGAACTCGCTGATCCGCTCCGCGTCGAAGCCGCCCGACGCCACGATCTTGACGCGCTCGTGGCCGGCGCCGTCGAGCGCCTGCCGCACCCGCTGCACGAGGACCGGATTCACCCCGGTGGGATCGAAGTTGCCCATCTCGTGCCAGAGCGAGCGGTCGACGATCTGGCCCGACGTGTCGAGCCGAACGCCCCACAGCTTGTCGCCGAGCGCGTCGGCCACCTCGAGCGCGGTGCGGACGGAGTCGTTTGCGAAGTCGACCAGCACCGTCACGTTCATCTCGTCGGCGAAGCGATCGGCGAAGTCCCGGGCCGCGGCGACGGTGTCGCCCCCGTAGGCGGCGATGAGGCCGTGCGGCACGGTGCCCACCCCCGTGCCGCCCCACCAGGACGCCTGGGCGTCGGTGGAGACGCCGATCGCGCCGGCCACGTGCGCCGCCCAGCCGTCGCCCGTCTGGACGAGCCAGTGGTCGTGGCGGGCGGGGAAGAAGAGGATCGGCTTGCCGTTCGCCGCCTCCACCACCTTGCGCACGTTGCGCATCACGAGCGTGCGCCGAGCGAGGCACCCGAGGTAGACGGTCTCGAGGTGGGCGAAGAGCGAGTAGTCGCCCTCGATCGTCATCACGGTCTCCCATGGAGCGATCTCGTCGCCCTCGTACAGGGCATGGACGTCGAGCTCGTCCCAGCCGGGCTCCCAGCCCTGCGGCCCGCGGCGGCCGGAGCACTGCTTCAGGACGGCGATGGCCTCGTCGATCCCGCCCAGCACCGAGCGGTGGCGCTGGAAGACCTGCATCATCACGCGCGTGTGCCGGCCCTTCTCCTCGAGGAGCTGCTTCGTGAAGTTGAAGTAGGCGTCCGAGTAGTACCCGTCCCGGATCCGCTCGACCGGCAGGCGAAAGACGGCGGGATCGAGGCGCGTGCGGGCCTCCGTGGCCATCGCCGTGAATGGTACGGCGGCCAGTGACCGGGGCCGGTGAGGGGCGGCGTCGTGGTGGCTGGGTCCTCGTGCGTGCGGGGCCCGTCCGCTGGGCCGGCCGGCTTTCGGTGGTGGGCGGTGGCGCTGGCCGGGCCGGGGCTGGTGAGGGGTGGCGTGGTAGTTGCCGTCTCCTCGTGTGCGCGGTGCCCCGTAAGCGCCAGAGTGTCCCCGATATGGGGGTGCTTCAGCGGAAGCGCCTTGCGTGTGGGCCGGGTCCGGCGCTGGCGCCATCGCCGCCGTCGGCGACTGCCCCGGCCGGCTCTCGGCCGTGGGCGATAGCGCCGGCCGCTCCAAGGTCCCCCTCTCGCATAGCGTTGGGCTGGGGGCGGTGTTCGAGGCCGGTGTGGTCTGC
>Ga0081538_10000028_pt1 | contig 124690 bp, 97 predicted proteins | sample TabmetS5T2R1_FD_71022 | JGI IMG/M metagenome (GOLD analysis project Ga0081538, IMG submission 71022) | Tabebuia heterophylla rhizosphere microbial communities from the University of Puerto Rico - S5T2R1 | ecosystem: Host-associated > Plants > Roots > Rhizosphere ... | reverse complement strand
CACCCCGCCCGCCGGCGTCGGGGGGGCGGCGGGGAGCCGTAGCAGGACGAGCGCCGCCGCCAGCACGAGCCCGAGCGAGTAGGCCGGCAGCCAGCTGCGGCTGGCCAGCTCGCCGAGGGGCACGCCACCGCCTGCCCTCAACCCGAGTGCAAGAATCGCCGGAAAGGCCAGCAGGAACGGGATCGCGGTGGCCAGCGCGGGGCCCTCGAGGCCCAGGGCCGGCGTGAGCGCCAGCGATAGCGCGAGGTTCAACACCGCGACGACACACATGAGGCGTGCCAGGTACCGCGCCCCCCCGGCGCCGATCAGAAAGCCGGGCGTGACAACGAGGCCGCCGTACAGGAGCCAGTACGACACGAGGATCGTCAGGGCCGCCGCACCTTCGGCGTAGCGCGCACCGAGCCAGACCTCCAGAATCGGCTCCGCCAGCGCCATCAGCGTCACGCACAGCGGCACGAACAGGGCGAGCGTGTAACGCGTCCCCCGCACCACGAGCTCGCGCAGCCGGCGGTCGTCGCCGGTCGCCATGTAGCGCGAGGTCGTGGGCACCACTGGCACCGCCAGCGCCCCGCCGAGCGCATAGAGCAGGTTGTGCGCCCGCACCGGGCCCTCAAACCGGCCCACGCTCGCGGCGTTGCGGTAGGCGCCGAGGATGACCCGGCTCGACGCGTACATCGCCAGGTTGCAGAGCTCGATCACGAGCAGCCAGCCGGCGGTCGGCACGATCGCCATCACCCGCGCGCGGGTGACGCCGTCTCTCGAGAACCAGAACGGCAAGGCCAGGTGCCGCACAGCGACGGCGCAGAGCGTGCCGCTGAACAGCGGAAGGGCGCCGCTCAGCGCGATCAGGACGGCGAGGTCCGCCCCGCCGAAGATCAGCGTCAGCATGAGCGCCAGCTGGAGAGCCACCGCGACGATCTCGAGGCTCGCCGCGCGCACGAAGCGGCGCTCGGCGCGCAGCGCGTCGAGATAGACCGACGCTGTGATCCCGGCCGCGGTGAGGGCGCCCAGCCCGAGCCCGCCCAGGCGTGCGTCGCCCGCGAGCTCGCCGTCGAGGATGAAAGCGGCGATCGCGAGCGCCGCGACCGCGATCAGCACCCCCGTCGCAAGCCCGACCGCGGCGTAGAGCGCCGCCGCGGCCGAGAACATGCGGGCGCGTTCGCCGGGCTCGACAGCGGCCGCCATCGCCCTCACCGCCGATGCCGCCACGCTGTTTCGCAGCACCAGCAGGTAGCCGGCCAGCGTGGCCACCAGTCCGTACGCACCGAGCTCGGCCACCGAAAGCCGCCGCGCGAGCACCGTGACGATCACGAGCAGGACCAGGAGGCCGGCGCCCTGGGCGATCTGTTGCACGAGCGCCCCGGAGGCGAGCAGGCGAGCCTCGCCGGGCCCCGGCGCACCCGCGTCGGATGGCGCAACCCCGGCCGGACGCACGGGTTGAGACCTTACGGGGCCGCCGTGACGGCTAGGCTCCAGGCCCGGAGCACCCGGCCCAAGGCTCCCCGACCCGCAGATGCAACCCATCCCCCAGCCTCGACCCCGCCTCGCCCCCGCCGCCGCCGCAGCCGGCGTTCAGGACCGCAACCTGCTCGGCGTGCCGGTTGCGATGGTCGACTACGACCGGGCGATCGAGGTGATGGACGGGCTGGTCGCGAGCCGCGATCCGGGCTACGTCTGCGTCGCGCCGGTCCACGCCCTGATCGAGGCCCGCCGCAGCAGGGAGATGGCCGAGGCGCTGAGCGGCTCGACGCTCGTGGTGCCCGACGGCATGCCGCTCGTTTGGGCTGCCAACCTGCTGGGCGAGGACCTGCGCGACCGCGTCTACGGTCCCGAGCTGATGCTCCGCTACAGCGACCGCTGCGCCGAGCGCGGGTATCGGGTCTGGCTGTACGGGGGCCGCGACCAGGGAACCCTCGTCCAGCTCGCGCTCTCCATGCGTCAGCGCCACCCCGGCATTCAGATCGTGGGCGGCTACTCGCCCCCGTTCCGGCCTCTCACCGAGGAGGAGGAGGACGCGATCGTGGCGCAGATCAACGAGGCGCGCCCCGACGTGCTCTGGGTGGGCATCGGCGTGCCGAAGCAGGAGAAGTGGATGGCCCGCATGCGCGACCGCCTCGAGGTGCCGGTGATGTGCGGCGTGGGCGCGGCCTTCGACTTCCACGCCGGCCGCATCTCGATGGCGCCGCGCTGGATGCAGGAGCACGGGCTGGAGTGGATCTACCGGATCGCCCAGGAGCCCCGGCGCCTCCTGCCGCGCTACCTCTACACGAACCCTCGCTTCCTGGCGGCGTTCGCCCGGCAGTACATCGCCGAGCGGGTCCGCTCGTAGACTCCGCCCCATGACCAGCGTCGCTGTGGTGGGCCTCGGACGCGTGGGCCTGCCGCTCGCCCTGTCGTTCGCCGACCGCGGGTTGGAGGTCATCGGCGTCGAGCGCGAGCCCGCCGTGCTCGAGCAGGTGGCCGCCGGGCGCATGCCGTTCCGCGAGACCGGCACTCAGGAGCTGCTCGAGCGCGTGCTCGCGGCCGGCGGCTTCGAGCGCACCCGGTCCGTGCAGGACGCCGCCCGCGCCGACCACATCGTCCTCACGCTCGGCACCCCCTCGCACGTGCACATCGAGATCGACATGTCGCAGATCCGGCGCGCGGTGGACGACCTGCTGCCGGTGCTGCGCGAGGGCCACTCGCTGATCCTGCGCTCGACCGTGGCGCCGGGAACGACCGACTGGGTGGCCGGCTACATCGAGCAGCGGCGCGGCTTCCGGGCGGGCGAGGACCTGTTCGTGTCGCATGTGCCGGAGCGGATCGCCGCGAACCACTTCGTCGAGGAGATCGCCACGCTGCCGTGCATCATCGGCGGCGTGGGAGAGGGTTCCGGGGCGCGGGCGGCGGAGCTGTTCGAGGTGTTCGGCACGGAGATCGTCCAGACCACCCCGACGCAGGCCGAGCTCGCCAAGATCTGGACCAACATCCTGCGCTACGCCCAGTTCGCGCTCCCCAACCTGCTGATGATGGAGGCCGAGCAGTACGGCGCGAACGTCTTCGAGGTGATCGACCTGATCAACCACGATTACCCGCGCGGCGGGATGGCGGCTCCCGGCCTGACGGCCGGCGCCTGCCTGCGCAAGGACTTCACGTTCTCCGAGGAGCGCTCGAGCTCGCCGGGCATGCTGCTCGCGGTCTCGCGCGTGCACGAGACCGTGCCGCTCTTCCTCGTCAAGGGCCTCGAGAGCCGGCTGGGCGGATCGCTCCGGGACCGTAAGGTGGCCGTGCTGGGCCTGACCTTCAAGCGCGACTCCGACGACGTGCGCGACTCGCTCTCCTACAAGCTGGTCCGCCTCTTGGAGCGCGAGCTCGCACACGTGGGGCGCCACGACCCGCACGTCCCCTCCGATCCCTTCGAGGCGGCCGTGGAGGGCGCCGACGCCGTGGTGGTGGCCACCAACCACTCCTCCTTCGAGGACCTGCTGGAGCGGCTGCCGGACGGCGTCGTGCTGGTGGACCCCTGGAACGTCACCGGCTCGGGGCGGGTCTTCGGCACGGTGCGGGAGCGCGCGGCGGTCGAGTCCGAGTGAGCCGTGTCCTGGTAACGGGCGGGGCCGGCACGATCGGGGGGGCGGTCGTGCGACGCCTGGTAAGCGACCCGCGCTGGGAGGTGCGGGTGTCCGACCAGCGCGAGGCCCCCGCCTGGATGCGGGAGGCCTGCGATGTGCATACCGGCAACCTCCTGCTGCTCGACGAGGCGCGCCACGCCGTGAATGGCTGCACACACGTGATCCACCTGGCGGCGATCGTCGGCGGAATCGCGAACTTCCACAAGCTTCCGCACACGCTGCTCGAGGTGAACAACGGGCTCTACAACTCCGTGTTCCGGGCGGCGCTCGACGTGGAGGTGGAGCGGCTCGTCTATGTGTCGTCCTCGATGGTGTTCGAGCGGGCGTTCGAGTTCCCGACGCCCGAGTCGCATCTGGCGTCGTGCCCGCCGCCGCGCTCGGCCTACGGCTTCTCGAAGCTCGCGGGCGAGGTCTACTGCCGCGCCCTGCATGACGAGCACGGCCTGCCGTACACGATCTGCCGGCCCTTCAACGCCTACGGGCCGGGGGAGATGCCGGAGGACGAGCCGGGCGTCGCCCACATGGTCCCCGACCTGATCCGCAAGGTGCTGTCGGGGGCGCGCCCGCTGCCGATCTTCGGGTCGGGGGCGCAGACCCGGACGCTCACGCACATCGACGACATCGCCTCGGGGATCGTCACGGCCATGGGTCACCCGGCCGCGGTGAACGAGGACTTCAACGTCTCCGCGTCGGAGGAGCGCACCGTGGCCGAGATCGCGCGGGTGATCTGGGAGGAGTGCGGCGCGGACCCGGCGGCCTTCGAGCTCGAGCACCTGCAGTCGTTCCAGGTCGACGTGCAGCGCCGCTGGCCCTCGGTCGAGAAGGCCCGGGCGATGCTCGGCTGGGAGGCGCAGATCGGGCTGCGCGAGGGGATCGCGGGCACGGTGGAGTGGCTGCGCGAGCACGAGCTCGCCACCCGCGGCGGGTGAGGGACGCGGGGCGGCGCCGGTGAGCGGCGCCGCCTTCGTCAGCGGCGGTGCCGGCTTTGCCGGCCGCCACCTGCTTGCGCTGCTTCGGGACCCGGTCGCCCCGACGCGCGAGGAGCTCGACCTGCTCGACGGAGGCGCCGTGCGCGCCGCCGTGCGGGAGGCGGCGCCCGAGGTCGTCTTCCATCTCGCCGCGCTCGCGTCGGTGGGCCGGTCCTGGGAGGCGCCGGCGGAGGCTCTCACCCAGAACGTGGCCATGACCACTCACGTGCTCGAGGCGGTGCGCCTGGAAGCTCCGGAGGCGGCGGTCGTGGTGGTGGGGTCGGGCGAGGTGTACGGGCCCCCCGCCCGGCTCCCGGTCGACGAGGACGCGCCGCTTCGCCCCCAGAACCCGTACGCCGTGTCGAAGGCCGCCGGCGACCTGCTCGCCGGGCAGTACGCCGACGCCTTCGGCCTGCGGGTGGTGCGCATGCGGCCCTTCAACCATGCGGGCCCCGGGCAATCGGACGACTACGTGGTGGGGACGCTCACACGGCAGGTGGCCGAGGCCGAGGTAGCCGGCCGCGAGGAGGCAGTGCTCCGCACGGGCAACCCCGACGCCGCCCGCGACTTCACTGACGTCCGGGACGTGGTGCGGGCCTACCTGGCGGCCGCCTCCCTGGACGGCGGGGCGTTCAACGTGGCGAGCGGCCGCGCGGTGACGGTGCGCGAGCTGATCGAGCTTGTGCGCGCGGCGGCCCGCCTGCCCGTTCGCCACGAGGTCGAGGCGGCCCGGGTGCGCGCGCACGACGTGCCGGAGGTGCGCGGCTCGGCCGAGCGTCTGCGGCAGGCCACCGGATGGCGCCCGGAGATCCCTTTGGAGCAGACGGTGGCGGATGCGGTCGCCGAGTGGCGGGAGCGGCTTCGGCGGTAGTGCGGGCTGACCGCCACGACCGCAGCGTTTTGGCCGCCCTGGCCTACCAAACTGCGCAGCCGTGGGCGATCGATTCGCCCTGGCGACCACAAAGGGGGTCCAGTTCGCCGGAAGTTGTTGAACGCCCTCTACGTCACGATTTCGGCCACGAGTCGGCCGATCGTGCGGTTCGATGCCACTCCGGCGCTCCCGCCGCCGGCTCCACCCCCTTACCGGCCAACACCGGCCGGCGGAGGAGAGCGCCCAGCGCAACGGGATTTGTCGCCAGCCGGGTTGCGATCCCGGCGAAAGGCAGCAATAAGGGGGTGCGCCGGCGAGGGCAGGCAAGTTTGTCAACCAGGAGGCAACAAACTTGCCCCGCCCCCGGCTCTGCGTCCGCATCGGCACCCGGCTGCTCACCCTCGCCGCCGGCCTCTCGCACAAACTCGCAATCGACTTGCTAGGCCACGGTCACCCGCCGCAGTGGCTGGATACGTGCGGCGAGGCGCGCGGGGAGGCGCGGTCGATCTGGATCCCGATCACGCCCGCCACGCGCCCTATGTCCGCGTCGTGAGCGAGCAGGGTCGCGTTTCGGCGCCACGCGACCGCGGCGATCATGCAGTCCACCATTCCGCGGGGGGTGACCCCGGACGCGCGGCAGCGACGATAGATGCGGGCGGCGCCCTCCAAGTCCGACACGGGGTGGAAGCCGAGCAGCTCGAAGCGCAGAAGCAGCCGGCGCAGGTCCGCCTCCCGGCGGTCGTCGCGCGCGCCGGCCAGCACCTCCATGATGACCGGCTCGGTGACAGCGATCGGGGCGTCGTTCTCGACCAGCTCCGTGAGGCGCCGATCGACCGCGCTGTTGGTGGCGCGGTCGTATTCGACCCATGCGGAGGTGTCGGCGAGGATCACCTTCGCGGTGGCATGTCGGTGCTCGTCGATGGCGTGCGCCCCGCGCATCGCCAGCAAGGCCAAGTCAACGGCGGCCGTCTTGGTGTGGACGCCGTAGACCACCCGCGGCTCGAGCCCAACCGGAAGCGAGAAGCGGCCCGGCTACGCCCCGGCCCGCTCGTAGAGGCCGAGCAGGTCGCTCAAGTAGCGCTCCTCCGAGTGGTGCTCGCGGGCCCGCGCGAGCAGCGCCTCGCCCTCGTCGCGTCGCCGGTCCGGGTCTCCCCAGAGGGCGCTCATGCGGTCGGCCATGGCGGCGGCGTCGCCGCGCGGCACGCAGCGCTCGGCTCCGATCAGCTCGGGGACCCCGCCGCTACGGGTGCCCACCACCGGCACGCCGGCGCCCATCGCCTCGAGCACCGCGAAGGGCGAGAACTCGTGGCAGCGCGAGCTGAGGACCAGCATCGCGGCGCCCGCCAGCAGGCCGGGCATCTCGGTGCGGGGCACCCGGCCAAGCAGCTCGACGGGGGCGCCGCGCTCCCGCGCAAGCGCGGAGAGCGCCGTGGCCGCCGGGCCGTCGCCTGCGATCCGCAGCGGCACCTTCGCCCGCGCTGCCGCCTCGATTGCGGTGTCGAGCCCCTTCTCGGGCGAGAGCCGCCCGGCGGCCAGCGCGTAGCGGCCCTCATGCGCGCCGGAGCGGGAGGCGAGCTCGGATGCCGGCAGGTAGTGCGGAAGCACGTCGAGCCGGTCGCCGGGAACGCCGAGCAGCGCGAGCTGCCCCGCCGCCCAGCGGCTGGGCGCCGCGAAGCGGGCGACCGACTCGAGCACCAGCGGCTGGTGCGCCGCCAGGGCGGCGGCGTACACGGCGGCCTCGGGGAGCGAGCCGCGGCAGTTGAGGGCGAGGCCGGGGAGCGTGTTGCGCCCGCGGCAGCGAAAGCACGGCGCGCCGTCGCGGGCGGCCACGCCGATCGCGCAGAAGAGCCGGGCGTTGTGCAGGTGGAGGACGACGCGCGCGCCGGCCGACCGGGCGGCGGCCAGGCCGCGCGGCCCGATCAACGGCTGCATGTTGTGGGCGTGCACGATGTCGGCCCCGAGCTCGCGCACGGCGCCGGCCACGTCGGCGGGTTCGGAGCCGCCGCGCAGCATCGCGGTGGCGGCCTGGGCGCGGCCCGCGTCGCCGGAGCGCCGTTCGAGCAGGCGCTGCTCGATCCCGGCGTTCGCGAGCGCGCGCAGCTGAAGCTCGACCGAGCGCTCCTCGCCCCCCTCGGCGCGATACCGGTTGTGCAGCAGGAGGACGCGCATCAGCCGGGCTACGCTATCGGCCCCGATGGACCCGCCCGTGGTGTCAGTCGTGGTCCCCACGCGCGGCCGGGCGGCGTACCTCGAGGTGACTCTCGACTCGCTGCTCGACCAGCGCACCGAGGCCGCGCACGAGATCCTCGTCGTTGACGACGGCGCGCAGGACGCCACCGCGTCCGTGGTCGCGGCACGGCCCTCCGTCCGGTACGTAGCGCACGGCGAGGCCCGCGGGCTCAACGCGGCGCGCAACACAGGGGTGCGGGAGAGCCGGGCGGCCCTGATCGCGTTCGTCGACGACGACGTGCTGGCGCCGCCCGGCTGGCTCGACGCCGTCGTCGAGGGCTCGCGCCGGCATGCGTCGGCGGAGGCCTTCGGAGGCCCCATCCGGGCCCGCTTCGAGGGGAGCACGCCTCGCACGTGCGGGCGGGAGGAGCCGCCGATCACGACGCTCGATCTCGGCCCCGACGATTGCGAGGCGACGAAGGCGTGGGGGGCGAACTTCGCGGTGCGGCGCGCGGCGGTGCAGCGCGTGGGCGCGTTCGACGAGCGGATCGTGCGGCCCCATGGCGACGAGGAGGAGTGGATCGAGCGGTTGTGCGCGGCCGAGGGGAAGGTCGTCTACCTGGCGGGCGCCGGGCTCGACCACCGGCGAACCGGGGAGGACGCCCGCCTCGGCCCGCTGGCGCGCGCCGCCTACGCGCGCGGCCGCGCCGCCCGTGCGAGCGACCGGCGGCGGGAGCGGGCTCCATCGCTCGGAAACGAGCTGCGTGTGCTGGGCGGATGCGCGTGGCACACGGCGCGCCGCGGATGCCCGCAGGGACTGATCATGGGCGCCCACTCGGCCGGCCGCGTGGTGGAGGCGCTGAGGCCGCTGCCCGCGCTGCGGCCGGACTCGCGATGACCCCGGACCTGTTCTCCGGGGATGCCGGCGACGTGACCCACCCGTGGCGGCGCGCCAAGCGCACGCTGGGAGAGGTCGCGTTCTCGGCGGTCGACCTCGCGCTGCTGACGGGACCGCGGGTGGACCGCCTCGCGCGGGCGCAGCCCGGCCGGCGGGTGCTGGTGGCGAGCGTGTACCGCCCGGGATCGCTGCTGGCGAGCGCCCTGCCGCGGTTGCGCTCGAACCGCCACGACGTGACCGTCGCGCTGGGCGCGGTGGGACGAGCGGAGCCGGCTCTGGCCGAGCGCACGGTCGCGGAGGGGCTCGGCGGGGGGAAGTTCGGGAACCTGAACCGGGTGCTGGAGGTGGTCGCGGGGGCGGGCGCGCCGGACGGCCGGGGCGGCGGCCCGACGGGACTCGACTTCGATTGGATCCTCGCCGTCGACGACGATCTCCTCCTCCCCCCGCGCTTCCTCGACCGGTTCGTCGCCCTCTGCGAGCGCTTCGCCCTCGACCTCGCCCAGCCGGCGCAGACGCTGCGCAGCCACTCGGCCTGGCGGGTGACGCGCCGGCGCCCCGCCTCGCTCGTGCGGGAGACCCGGTTCGTGGAGATCGGGCCGCTCACCGCGTTCGGGCGCCGCGCCGCGGCCGGGCTGCTGCCGTTCCCGGAGCTCCGCTTCGGCTGGGGGCTCGACCTGCACTGGGCCGCGCTCGCCGCGGACGCCGGCTGGCGCCTCGGGGTCGTGGACGCGACCCCTGTTCGCCACGAGTCCGCCACGGTGGGCTCGGCCTACCCGCGCGCGGAGGCCGAAGCCGAGGCCGCCGAGTTCCTGGCCTCGCGGCCCCATCTGCCCGCGTCGCAGGCCGGCGAGGTGGTGGCCGCGCACCGGCGGGCGGAATCCTGATGCGGCTGCTGTTCCTCTGCCCGGACATGCACCGGGGCGGAGCCGAGCGGCAGTGGGCCACCGTGATCCCGGCGCTCGCGCGGCGGGGCGCCGAGGTGCGGCTCGTCTGCCTGTACGACGAGGGGCCGCTCTTCCACCTGGTCCGCGCGGCCGGCGTGGCGGCGGAGTGCCTCGGGCTGCGCGGACCGGCCGACGTGCGCGGCGTCCGCCGCGTGCTGGCCGAGGCGGCCGGCCGTCCGGGCGCCGTGGTCACCCGCACCGTGAGCCCCCAGCCAATGGGGCAGGCCATCGCCCGGCGCGCCGGCGCGGCGCACGTCTTCAACGAGCACACGCCGCTCACCGCGGACGGCGAGCTTCTCGCCATGCGGCCGCGACAGCGCCTGCTCACGCGGCTGGTGGCGCCCCACGTGCACCGGGTGATCCAGGTGAGCGAGCGGCAGGCGGCGCCGCTCGTACGGCTGGGTTACAGGCGCGACCGGATCGTGACAGTGCCCAACGGGGTGGTCGCGGGAGACGTGGGCGGGAGCGTCGATCGCGGCGCGATGCGCGCATCGCTTCGGCTCGACGACGGGGAGTTCGCGGTGCTGTGCGTGGCCAACCTCCGCCCCGAGAAGGGGGTGGACGCCTTCGCCGAGGCGGTGGCCCGGGCCCGGGCGGGGGGCGCGACGACGCTCCGCGGCCTGGTCGCGGGCGACGGGCCGGAGCGCGAGCGGCTCGAGCGGCTCGTGTCCGGACTCGACGGGGTCGAGCTGCTCGGCACGCGCGGCGACGTGCCGGACCTGGTCGCCGCCTGTGACGCCGTCGCCCTTCTGAGCGAGGCCGAGGCGCTGCCGATGAGCGTCCTGGAGGCGATGGCGTTGGGCCGGCCGGTGGTGACGAGCGACGTGGGCGGCGCCGGCGATGCGGTGGCCGACGGAGAGACGGGGATCGTGGTCCCGCCCGGCGACACAGCCGCGGCGGCCTCCGCCCTGGCGGCCCTGGCCTCCGAGCCCGACCGCGCCCGGACGATGGGCGAACGGGGCCGCCTCCGCCAACGCGAGCGCTACGACGGCGAGGCCATGGTGGACGGCTACTGGCGAGCGCTCGAGGAGGTGGCGACTCGGTGAGCGGGTCGGCGAAACGCCCGCGGCCCGACGTCCTGCTTCTCTCGCTCGGCACCACGCTCGGCTGGCGGGCCGGGGATGCCGTCTTCGCCGATCAGCTGCGGCGGGCGGGCGCCTCGGTTGCCACGACCAGGGTTCGTGTCGGGGCGACGAGGCGGTTGCGGCGCGCCTATCCGGTCACCGACGTGGTCGAGGCGCTGGCGGCCCGGCGGGCGCTCCAGGCCGCGCTGCGCCGGGAGCGGCCGCGCTCGCTCGTGATCTCCACCAGCACGGCCGCGATGCTCGCCGACGTCCAGGACGTGCCCTACGCCGTACGTCTCGACGCTCCCGCTCGGCTCAACCGGCCCGGTGCGCACAACGCCGGCCTTCATGCGCTCGAGTGGCGCGCGCTCGCGCATGCCCGGCTCGTCCTGCCGTGGAGCCGTGTGGTCGTCGAGGCGCTTCCGCGAGGCGCCGCGCCGGCGATCGTGGTTCCCCCGCCGGTGGTTCGCTCCGGCGCGCCCGCCGCCGAGCGGGAGCGCCTCGCGGTCGCCTACACGCCGGACGTGAAGGCCAAGGGCCTCGACGTGGTCTGCGCGGCCTGGGCCGCGGCGAATCTCGAGGACGCCCGCCTCCTCGTGTTCGGCGTGGCGCGCGATCGCGCCACGGCGTACCTCGATCGCACGGGCGTACCGCTTCCCGCGGGCGTCGAGTGGCTCGGCAAGACCCCGCCGGCCGAGTTCCGGACCGCGCTGCGGCGGGCGCGGGCCTACGTCGGCGGCGCCCGCTGGGAGGACTTCGGCATGGCCCCCCTCGAGGCCCTGGCGGACGGGGCGCTGCTCGTGACGGTGGCGTCGGGGGGCCCGTTCGAGGCGCTTGCCCTGGCGCGGCGGCTTGCGCCGGAGCTCGTGGCCGAGGAGGTGGCTCCGGGTCCGCTGGCGGACGCGCTCCGGGCCGCGTTCGCACTCTCCGACGACAGGGTGACCCACTATCGGGCGGAGGCCGCGACGCTCATCGAGCCCTACCGGCCCGAGGCCGTGCAGAGAGTGGTGACGGAGGAGGTGCTGCCTGCGTTGCTGCAGTGACTGAGCCGACCTAATGGCCGTGTGCAGCGGCTCGCAGCACCGCCCGCTCGAACGCCTCCACGTCCGCCTCGAGCGGATGGCGCTCCGTCACGGCGAGGCTGCCGGCGGAGAGGCGGGCGCGCAGCGGCCCGTCCCGCACCAGCTCACGCAGCGCCTTCGTGACGGCGGCCCGATCCAAGGGGTCCACCAGCAGCGCGTTCTCCCCGTCCACCGCCACGTCCCCGGCCGCGCCCGCCCGGACGGTGCAGATCAGCGGCAGGCCGGTGGCGGCCGCCTCCCGCACGGTCACCCCGAAGGGCTCGTACGTGCTGACGAGCGCCAGGACGTCCGCGCCGTCGTACACGACAGGCAGCTCCGCCGGCGCCACATAGCCGCGAAAGCGCACCGGCACGGACAGCCGCGCCGCCAGCTCGCGAAGCTCCCCCTCCAGCGGCCCGGTGCCGCACAGCTCGAGCTCCGCCTCCCCCGGGCCGAAGCCGCACTCGGCGAAGGCCTCCATCAGCAGGGCCAGGTTCTTGTCCGGGACCAGCCGCCCCACCGAGAGCACCCGCACCGGGCTCCCGGACGCGGCCCGTTCGCGCGCCACCGCCCGGAACGCTCGGAGGTCGGCGCTCTGCACGCTCACCTCCACGCAGGCCGGATCCACGCCAAGCCGCCGAAGCCGGTCGACTCCCTGCGTGCTGAAGACCACGAAGCCGTCCACGCGCGGGGCCAGGGCGCGGTGCACGCGGAGTTGCAGGGAGGAGAGCACGGCGTCGCTCCAGGGCGTCAGCTCGGTCATCACGACGAGCCGGCGTCGGTTGCGCCGACACCACGCCAGGGCCCGCCACGTGGCCGGCCCGTATTCGGAGCACACGACCACGTCGGCCCCGAAGCGGCGCAGCGCGTCCCCGAGGCCGCGCGCCAGCATCAGGGGCGAGCGCCCGGGCCGCCGCCGCTGCCACGAGCGAAGCACCTCCCGCTCGTAGCCGCCGCCGGCGGTGAACCATTCGGCGTGCATGTCCCAGCCCGGCTGCCCCCCGGCCAGGTAAATCACCCGGGGGGTGATCCGGCCCCGCTCGGCGAGCCGGGCGAAGAGCGGCTCCCGGTACGGCACGGGGACCGGCGGCAGGATGGCGCAACGCACCGGCACACCGCAACTTTGCCTGACGGGTCGGGTCGCAAGCGTTTAGCGATGGGACGAACCGGTGACAAAGCGGTGCTGGAACTCGACCGTGACACCGCCGATCCTGCTGCTAGCCTGCCCGACGCGAGCTGGGGGGTGCCGGCCTCTTTGCTCTGCCGCCACCCCTTCCGATCTCCGGCCCCCCGGTAGGGGGGAATCCGCGAACGTGACCCGAGCCGCAACAAGATTGCTTGTCCTCGCAGTGCTCGCCCTGCTGGCGCTGCCCGGAAGCGCGATGGCGAATCCGATTGCGGACTGCAACCAGGACGGCGACCTCGACAAGCAGTACTCGAACGCAGAGCTGCGCAAGGCGCTCGACAACCTCCCGACGGACCTGGACGAGTACACCAACTGCCGAGAGATCCTGTCCGGCGCGATCACGAGCGGCTCGGACAAGGGCGGCAACCGCCCGACCGCCGGCGCCGACGGCAGCCCGCTGCCGCCGGAGGAGACAGCGGCCCGTGCCGAGGACAGCGAGGAACTGGCGGCGATCACGGCCGACCCGGAGAAGCACCCACCGAGCGTCGAGGTCGGAGGCCAGAAGGTGGAGCCCGGCTCGAACGGGCTGTTCGAACTGGCCAGCGCGAGCAACGACCTGCCGATCCCGCTGCTCGTGGCGCTCATCGCGCTCGCGGTCGTGACGCTGGTCGGCGGATACGTGGCCCTGCGCGAGCACGTTCCGGCGCTGGCGCGCATCCCGCTCCTGTCCAAGATTCCCACGCCGCGTGTTTCGTTCCCCCGATTCTGGCGCTGACCCGAGCGACCTAGCCCCAGCCCGCCGGCTGGAGCGGGTGCGCCCCGATTGGGTCGCCGCGCTGCTCCTGGGGGGCGTCCTGGCGGGCGTGGCCTTCGGCGCGGCGGGAGGCACGCAGCTCGGCCGCACCACGGTCGTCGAGGTGCTGGTCGTGGTGCTCGGCGGGGCGGTGGTGGCCGCAGCCGTCGTCTGGGGCAGGGGCGGCCCGCTCCACGGCGCCGTATCCCTGTTCCTGTTCGCCGCCCTCGCCGCCTTCACCGCGCTCTCCGTGACCTGGGCGATCGTGCCCGAGCTGGCGTACATCGAAGCCGGACGGACGTTCGCGTACCTGGCCGTCTTCGCGGCGGGAGTGGCCGGCGCCAGGCTCGCCCCTCGCTGGGGCCACGTGGCCATAAAGGGCATCGTGCTCGCGGCTCTCGCGGCGACCGCGTACGCGCTGGCCGCGCGCGTCTGGCCCGGGAGCATCGGCGAGAACGAGATCTCGAATCGGATCGGCCAGCCGTTCGAGTACTGGAACGCGGTGGGCAGCACCGCCGCGCTCGCGATCCCAGGCCTGCTCTGGCTCGGCTCCCGCCGCGGAGGCAGCGTCGCGGGGCGCGTGGCCGCCTACCCGGCGATGGGCGCGGCGATCCTCGCCATCCTGCTGACGCAGTCCCGCGGTGCCCTGGTGGCGGCGGCGCTGGGCGCCATCGCCTGGTTCGCGATCGTGCCGCTCCGCCTGCGCAGCCTGCCGGTCCTCCTGTTCCCGAGCCTCGGGGCCGGCCTCGTCGCCGCCTGGGCGCTCTCCAAGGACGCCTTCGCCGAAACGCTCCAACCCCTGGCCGTCAAGCAGAGCGTCGCGGGCGAGTTCGGCCTGCTGCTCCTCCTGATGACGGCGGTGCTGGTGGCGGCCGGGCTGGCGGTGAACGTCGGGCGCTCCCGCTTCGCCCCGACGGTGCGGCTACGCCGGCGGCTGGGGATCGCCACGCTGGTGGTGGCGTGCGCCATTCCGCTCGTGGCCTTGACCTCGGTGGCGTTCAGCGACCGCGGCCTGGGCGGGACGATCGAGGACCGCGTCGACGAGCTGACCAGCGAGACCGACACCGCCCCGACCGAGCAGGGCGCGGGCCGCTTCGGGGCGGCCTCCTCCACGCGCGGCAAGTACTGGCGCGAGGCGGGGCGAGTGTTCGCGGACCGCCGCGCCGTCGGCACCGGCGCGGGCACCTTCGCCATCGGGCGCCTGAGGCACCGCACGGACGCCAGCGTCACCCGCCACGCGCATGGATTCGTCCCGCAGACGCTGGCCGACCTCGGCATCGTGGGCGTTGCGCTCACCACGCTTCTGCTGCTCGCCTGGCTGGTCGCCGCCGCCCGCGCGACGGCCCTGCACCCGCGCCGCATCCCGTTCCGGCGAGGGGACGGCGAGCCGCCTCCGCGGCGCGACTGGACCCCCGAACGCTGCGCGCTCGTGGCGCTGGGACTGATTGCGATCGTCTTCGGCCTCCAGTCCGCGATCGACTGGACCTGGTTCGTGCCCGGTCCCACGGCGATGGCCCTGGTCGCGGCGGGCTTCGTGGCCGGACGCGGCCCCGCGGCGGCGCTGCCCGAGGACGGCTCGATCGACCTGCGCGCGCCGCTCCGGAACCCGTCGACATCGCGCCTGCTCACCGCCTCCGCGGTGCTGCTCGCCGCTCTGCTCACCGCCTGGGCGATCTGGCAGCCGTGGGCCGCGGACCGCCAGACGACCGATGCGATCGAGCTCGCCGACGGCGGTGACGTGGACGGCGCCCTCGCGAAGGCACGGGACGCCGCCGACACGAACCCGCTCACCGCCGAGCCGCTGCTCGTGGAGGCGGCAATCGCAACCCGGGCGGGGTTTGAAGGCGAGGCCGAGGTGGCGCTCGAGGACGCGGTGCTCAAGTTCCCGGGTGAGCCCGAGACGTGGTACCGGCTCGCCGCCTTCCAGCTCGGCACCCTGAACGAGCCCGCCAAGGCGGCAGAGACGATCCGTGGTGCCCTCTACCTCGACCCGCACTCGCTGTCCGCGCGCCAGCTCTTCCTCGAGGCCAGGGCGAGCGAGCGCGAGCAGCCGGCCGAGCGCTCCGGTCCCTAGGCCGAATCGGGCGGATGCTCCGAGAGCATCGGAGCATTGCCGAGCGCGGTCGCGTGCTCGACCTGCCTGAGCAGGCCGAGCTCCAGTGCCGTGCGCGGCGTCCAGCCGAGCTCGCGACGAGCCCGTCTCAGGTCGGCGGCGGTGGAGCGCGGCTCCCGCGCGTCGGGCGGGTGCTCCGAGAGCATCGGAGCCCCGCCGAGCGCCGCGCCCAGCAGGCTCAGGGCGTCCGCGAGCACCACGGGCCGGCCGCCGGCGATGTTGTACACCGCGCCCGGCCGGGCCCGCTCCAGCGCGAGCGCCGTGGCCTCCACGGCGTCGCCCACGTAGGTGAAGTCGCGCGTCTGGCGGCCGTCGCCGAGCAGCGGCATCTCCCCGCCCTGGATGGCCGCGCGGACGAAGCGGGCGAAGGCCATGTCGGGCCGCTGGCGCGGGCCGTAGACCGTGAAGTAGCGCAGCGTGACGAGCTCCAGCCCGTAGCGGCGAGCGAGCCGGCGCGCCACCAGCTCGGCGCGCCGCTTGGAGCGCGCGTAGGGGGACAGCGGGCGCAGCGGGGAGTCCTCGCGCACGGGTCCGCTCGCCGGCCCGTACACCGACGAGGACGAGGCGAGCATGATGCGCCGCACGCCCGCCCGCGCCGCGCTGTGGATCACCGCCTCGGTGGTGCGGACGTTCCCCGCCTCGAACAGGACCGGCGCGCCGCCGCGCACGCCGGGGCGTCCGGCGAGGTGGCAGAGCGCGTCCGCGCCGGCGAGCGCGTCCGCCAGCCCGGGCCGGTCGAGGAGGTTACGCTCGAGCAGCGTGAAAGCGGGCACCCGGCGCAGGGCCGCGAGGTTCTGCTCCTTGAGCTCGCGCGCGTAGAAGCGCGTGAAGCCGTCAATCCCCAAGACATCGTGTCCCCGGGCCACGAGCTCGTCGCAGAGATGCGAGCCGACAAAGCCCGCGGCACCGGTCACGACGACGCGCATCGCCCGGTTTCTATCGCGTGGCGCGCGCCAGCAGCGTCCTCGACCGGCGCTCGAGCGAGCGCAGCTCGAACCCGAGCTCGCCGAGCACCCGGGCGAGTGACCGCCGCGTGAAGCGGCGCAGGTGGGGAGAGAGGGGGTCCTCTGGGCGCACGAGCGGACGGCTGGCCGGGGTGCTGAGCGCCAGCTCGCCGCCGGGCCGCAGCACGCGCCGGATCTCGGACAGCAGGAGCTGCACGTCGCGGACGTGCTCCACGGTCTCGGCGCAGAGCACCAGGTCGAACCCCGCGTCGTCCAGCGGAAGGGGCGCGTCGGGATCGAGCTCGACGAGAACGGCCTCGGGGAGACGGGCTCGCGCCCGCTCGAGGGCCACCGGGGACACGTCGGCGGCCGTGACCGCTCCGGCGTCGAGCTCCGCGGTCAGACGGCCGTCACCGCACCCTACGTCGAGCGCCCGCTCCACCCGCCCGAGCCCGCGCACGAACTCGGCGAGATGAGCCGGCGGCGGACCCGGATCGCGAGGGGCGAGCTCCCACAGCTCGTCGTCGTAGCGGCTGGTCATCGACGCATATCCTCGCCGGATGCCCTGGTCCCTGCGTCCCGCGGTGCCGCACGACTCCGACGAGATCGCGGCTCTGCTCATCGAGGGGTTCGAGGGCTACCGCTCCTTCGCGCCCGCCGGCTGGGAGCCGCCCGACGTGAATGCCGAGCTCGACCGCCTGCGTCACTTCCTCGGCAGCGAGGAGGTGTGGTGCCTGATCGCCGAGGAGAACGGCGTGCCGGCCGGGCACGTAGCGGTGATGCCGGCGCGACTCCACGCGCACCCCTCGGACGACGAAAGAATGGCTCAGCTCTGGCAGCTGTTCGTCCGCCCGCGCTGGTGGGGAACGGGACTCGCCACGGAGCTTCACGCCGAGGCGCTGCGCGAAGCCGGCTCCCGCGGATTCACCTCGATGCGCCTGTACACACCCGCCGCCCAGGCCCGCGCTCGGCGGTTCTACGAGCGCGAGGGCTGGACGGCCGCCGTCGAGCCGAGCGACGCGCTCGAGTTCGGCATGCCGCTGGTCGAGTACCGCCGCCCGATAAGCAGCAGCGTGTGACCGAAGCGGGCCAGCCGTGGGCGTGAGCCGTGCGGGTCGAGCAGGTGGAGTGCCCGCTGCGCCGCGGGCGGCAGCCGCCGCCAGCCGAACGTGACCGCGTGCAGCTCGGGGTCGAGCCCGGCGGCGCGCGTCTCGCGAAGGAGGCGGGACGGGGACAGCGGCACGTCGTCCGGCGTGCCGTGCGCCAGCGTGCCGAGACCGGCGCGGTTGGCGAGCTCGAGCCCCGCGCCGACGGGGTGCCAGAGCCCGGGCTCGATCGCCACCAGCGCGCCGCCGGGGCGGAGCAGCCGCGCCGCCTCCTCGAAGCACGGGCCGAGCGGCCCCTGGAAGGCGATGTGGTGGAGCACCAGCCGGTAGAGGACGACGTCGAACGAGGCGGGCGCGAAGGGCAGCTCGCCCGCCCGGCCCTCGGCGCCGGCATCGAGCTCGCCCGATTCGAGCAGGTGCTCGACCATGGCCGGGTTCAGGTCGGCGCCGGTCATGCGCCAGGCGGGGCGCGGGAACAGGTGGCGGCCGGGGTGCCAGCCGCAGCCGACCGAGAGGACCTCGCCGCCGGTCAGCCCCAGCCGGCGCTCGAGCAGCGCGCGCTCGCGCCGGTGCTCCTGCTCGTAGTGGACCTGGAGCGTGGCTGCGTCCGAGCGGCGGTCGAGCAGGTTGTCGGGCTCGTACGGCTCGCTCATCGCGGCGCCGCGACGCCGCCGGCGGGCGCCGCTACCACGCGCCCCGGGCCCGGATGACCGCGGGGATCGTCTTCAGCATGATCGTGAGGTCGAGGAAGACCGACCAGCGCTCGAGGTAGAGGAAGTCGAGCTTCACGAGCTCGTCGAAGTCGAGCTCCGAGCGGCCCGACACCTGCCACAGCCCGGTCATCCCGGGCAGCACGAGGTAGCGCTTGCGGTGCCAGTCCTCGAGCCGGTCGTAGTCGCGCTGCGGCAGCGGCCGGGGGCCGACCAGCGACATCTCGCCGCGCACGACATTGAAGAGCTGCGGCAGCTCGTCGAGCGACCACCGGCGCAGGAAGCGGCCCACCGGGGTGACGCGCGGATCGCGGCGGATCTTGAAGAGCGCACCGCCCTGCTCGTTGTGCGCCTCGAGGTGGTCCTGCAGGTGCTCGGCGCCGCGCACCATGGTGCGGAACTTCAGGCAGGCGAACGGCTTCCCGCCGATGCCCGGACGGATCGACCGGTACAGCACCGGCCCGCGCGAGCTGAGCCTGATGGCCAGTGCGGCGAGGCCCATCACCGGAGCGAGGAAGACGATGAGCAGCGCCGCTCCAGCGATGTCGAAGGAGCGCTTGACCACGAAGTCGACGCCCTCGAACACCGGCGGCTTGAGCTCGAACAGCGGAAGCGCCTGGCCCGGGACGAACTCCACCCGGTCCATCAGGATCTCCATCGTCGACGGCGCCACCCGCACCCGGACTCCCTGCCTGTGGCAGCGATCGACCAGCTCGACCGCCTCCGCCTGAGGGAAGTCGGGGTCGGCGATCAGCACCTCGTCGACGGCGTCGAAGTGGCGCTCGAGCTGCTCGAGCGAGCGAAAGTCCCGCAGCCCGTCCACGAGCGCCAGCGGCGTGCGGGCCACGAACCCGTACGGCTCGATCACGTTCGAGTCCTTGAGCGCATGCGCGACGGCCTGGATGTTCGAGCCGGAGCCGACGAGCACCGCGCGGCGCCGGTAGCCGGCCGCCCGGAGCACGGCGCCGGAGATGCGCTCGAAGCTCCAGCGCAGAAGCGACACGTACAGCAGCGCGAAGAAGAGCGAGCCGTAGAAGATGTAATACGACTGGAACGGCTCGCCCTCGATCTCCGCGTAGATCAGGACCACGAGCGTGACCTGGAAGAGCGAGGCGATCACGCGCGAGAACCCGGGGCGCTGGGCGCGGTCGCGGTAGAGGCCGGAGCGGGCGAAAAGCAGCAGCATCACGAGCCCGGCGAGCGGCGCGTATTCCTGGGCCTGGCCCCACATCTGCCCGAGCTGCTCGGGAGCGACGAGTGCCGTCTTCACCACCAGCGCCGTGTAAATCGCCAGGAAGAGGCCGATCAGGTCGAGCGCGGCGAGCGTGGTCACGCGCCCGAGGGAGCGCAACGTGTCGAAGCGAAGGATGCCTCCGAGCAGCAGCGGTCTGCCCGCGCGGACGTCGCGGTCGGGGAGGGAGACCGGCTCGACTTCCCTCAGTTCTCTGACGAGTCCGTTAGGCAATGCTCGTTCCCGAGGTACTAGTCAAACAGTTGGCGCGGGCGAATGTAGCGGCCTGGGTGCTGATTGCCACTTCTATTGCTCCTCCCGCCGTTCCTCGAGCAGCTCGCGCCGCTCCTCCAAACGCTCCTCGCGCTGCTTGATCCGTTCCTCCACGGCCTCCTGCTCTGCGGCGCTCGTGGGGCCGAACTTCGCCGTGACCACGCCCACTGCCACCGCCACGATGAGGAGGGCCACGACGAGCGAGCCGATCATCTGCCGGGTGTGCGACTGCGGCGCGGCCATGGCGCTCTCAGGACCCTCGCAGGAAATCGCCCGCCGAGGTGAGCCAGGTGAGGGCGAGCAGCAGCCACACGGAGATGCCAAGTGCGGGCAGAAAGCGACCCATGGCGTGCCAGCGCCTGATGACCAGGATCTTCAGCGCGAGCACGGTCAGAAGCGCGATCGCCGCGGCGGCGTGCAGCGCGGCGTCATCCTCGATGCCGAAGTAGCCGACGCACATGGTGGCCACGACCACGAGCACGACGGCGATCGTGTCGCCTACCGCCCGGTGCGCCTGCGACGCCGGCCGTCCGGCGAGGAATGGCGGCCGCAGCTTTCCGTAGGCGACCGAGATGAGGACGACCTGGTACACGGCCAGCGCGAGCGCCACCGAGGCGAGCACGACCTTGACCTCGGTCGGGTTGCCGCGGGTGAGCGTCTCTATCAGGTCCTCCACCGCCCGGAAAGGTCGCACGTTGCCGCGTGGCTCGTCGCACCGGTTCGGGCACGCATTCGCGACCTGGCGTGAGTTGCGCCGCCCGACTCGGGTACCAGATCGTGCGGCACCTTCGCGGGCATTCGGTTAGCTCGCGCGGGTACCGAAGGGCGCGAGGACCGCGTGTTTGACCCCCCCGTCGGACGGCGCGGGCCTCGCGTCCGCTATGCCCTACCACAGCGCTTCGCGGTGCGCGCCAGTCCAGCGGGCGATCGCACACAAAAAGGACGCACGTTGCGGGGTGGCTTGTCGCACACCGGGGCGAGACGTTGCAGCATTCGGCTTCATCGCTGTGTCGATGCTGATCAGGCGTGCGCGTCCCGCTCGGGCCGAGATCGACGAGACGGCGCTCGAGCTGCTGGCCCGTCACGGGGCGCAGATCCTCGCGACTGCGCGCCGCTACGCGGCCACGCCGGAGGACGCCGAGGACGCCTACCAGCGCGGGCTCGAGATCCTGCTGACAAAGGCGCCGACCACGCGCGAGGAGGAGCTCGTCCCGTGGCTGAAGACGGTGGTCAAGCACGAAGCCTTCGCGCTGCGCCGCCACCGCGAGCGGCACGCGCCGGTCACCGACGACGGTGACCTCGGCGAGCGTGGCACCCCGGGCGCCGCGACGCACGACCAGGCCGAGCGCTACGAGCACCTGCGCCAGGGCGCGGAAGCGCTGCGCCAGCTGAAGCCTCAGGAGATCCGCGCGCTGCTGCTGCGGGCGGAGGGCTACTCGTACGCGGAGATCTGCCAGCTCACCGGGTGGTCCTACACGAAGGTGAACCGCTGTCTGACCGAGGGACGCCGGTCGCTGTCGGTGCGGCTGGCCGGCATCCAGGGCGGGATCGAGTGCGCGAAGCTGGCGCCGCTGCTGTCGGCGCTGGCGGACGGCGAGGCGAGCGCCGAGCAGGTGGCGCGGCTCCGGCCACACATGAAGACCTGCCTTGCCTGCCGAGCGATGCTGCGCGAGTTCCGGGCGGCGCCCGCCCGGGTGGCGGCGCTGGCGCCGCCGGCCGCGCTGCTCGGGGCGGAACCCGTCGGCGGGCCGCTGCGCGGGCTGGTTGAGTCGATCGCGGGCGCTGCCCAGCACAAGGCGGCGGCCATCGGGGAGCGGGCGCACACGGCCGCGGAGCTGGCGGTGGGACAGAAGGTGGCGGCGGTGGCGGCGTCGGCGGCCGCGCTGGCCGGCGGCGGGACGGCGGTGAACCACTTCGCCGACCAACAGGGGCCGCCGCGGTCGCCGCCGGCGGCGGCGCAGGTGGACGCGAAGCCGGTCAAGGAGGAGGTGGCGATCGAGCCCGCTCCGCGGCCCGACCCCGCGCCGGTCACCGAGGCGGCGCCCGCTCCGGAGCAGGCGACGCCGCCACCGCCGGCGGCCGAGCCGCCACCCGCACCCGCCCCGGCACCCGCGCCATCGCCGCCTCCCCCTCCGCCACCACCGCCACCCGACCCGGCGAACGAGTTCGCCCCCGGCGCCGCCCCGGCGGCCGCCGCCGCGCCCGCCCCCTCGCCGCAGCCCGCACCGCCGCCGGTGCCGCAACCGGCGCCAACCCCCGCGCCGGCGCCGCCGGCCGGCGGCGGAAGCGCCGAGTTCGCGCCCTGACCCGGCGATCCCAGAGAAAGCCTAGGTATGCTGGCATATCAATGCGTCGCACGACCGTGAAGCTTCCCGACGACCTTGACGCCCGCCTGCGACATGAGGCGCAACGCCGCGGCACGACGATCGCCGATGTCACGCGCAGGGCGCTCGAGGAGCACCTCGGCGCCGGACGCCGCCGGCTCCTCGGCACCGGCTCAGGTCGTAGTGGACGAAGCGACATCTCCGAACGCATCGAGGAGATCATCAGCTCGGAGGGCGGGCTATCGCGCTGATTGTCGACGCCGGACCGCTCTACGCGTACGTCGATGCCGATGACGCCCACCACGCGTCATCTCTGGAGCTTCTACAGACCCACCCCGGCCCGCTCGTCGTTCCGACGCTCGTCGTCGCCGAGGTCACGTACCTGATCGGCACGCGACTCGGTTGGAAAGCCGAGGTCCGGTTCCTCGGCGACGTCGCCAGCGCAAACCTCGTGCTCGAGCCGTTACAACCCGCCGACGTGATCCGCATCGCCGAGCTCGTGGCTCGCTATCACGACCTGCCGCTGGGCACGATCGACGCCTCGGTGGTGGCTGCCGCCGAACGCCTGACCGTCGAGGAGATAGCCACCACCGACCGGCGACATTTCAGCATCGTCCGCCCGAGCCACACCGAGACCTTCCAGCTGCTGCCCTGACCAGCAAGCCCGGACGCTCAGCGAAGCCGCTCCAGCAGGCGATCGAGGAATTCCGTCTGTGCCTCCACCAGCTTCTCCCGCGCCTCCTCGACGCCGAACCACTCGGCCCGGTCGATCTCGGGGAACTCGGCGGTGCGGCCCGAGCGTGGCGGCCACTCCATCGTGAAGGTGTTGCTGTGGACCGAGTCGACGTCGAGATCGCCTTCGGCGGCCCACGCGCTCACAAGCTTGCCGCCCCTCTGCTTGACGCTGCCGAGGTCGACCAGCTCACCGGGCGGCAGCGCGGCGCCGAGCTCCTCCTCGAACTCGCGCAGCGCGCACGCCCGCGGGTCCTCGCCGTCCTCGTACTCACCCTTGGGGATCGACCACGCCCCGGCGTCCCTGCGTGCCCAGAAGGGGCCGCCGGGATGCACCAGCAGCACCTCGGGCGCGCCGTGCGCCAACCGGTGGAGGAGGATGCCCGCGCTGCGCCGCGCCACCTGTCCTCAGGAGGACTCGGAGAGTGTCATCGCCACGATCGAGTCGACCCGCGCCGGCAGCTCCTCCCAGCTGTCGCCGCGGTCGGCGCTCTCGAAGAGGCGACCGTCCGCCAGTCCGGCGATGAGCCCGCCGGCCGACGAGGCGAGGCCGTACGGCATGGAGTCGATCGGCTGGGGGAGGCCCGCCCCGATCGGCTCCCAGGGGCCGGTGCCCTCCCAGCGGTACAGCCCGGCGCGTGCCGGCCCGCCCCCGTGCGCCTGGCGCGGGCCGTATGCGGCCGACACGTACCAGCGTTCGGGCTCCTCCGTGTCCACCGCGAGCGCCCAGCAGTAGCTGTGGGCGCGGCCGCTCTCGGCCGGCTCCCAGCTCAACCCCCCGTCGCGGCTCCACGCCGCGCCGCCTCCCGCGGCCTCGTAGGCCCGGCCCTCCTCGCGCGGATGCCAGGCGAGCGTGTGCACGTCGCGCTCGGCGCCGGGGCGGTGATCGGTGAAGCTCTCGCCGCCGTCGTCCGAGTACATGAGCCCGCCCAGCTCGATGCCGACCAGCAGGCGCTCGGGCCGGTGGGGATCCGGGGCGATCCAGCGCACGTGTGAGGTCCAGGGGCGCGGGGGATAGCTCCATTGCTCGCGGGAAGGGATCTCCTGCAGGGCGGCGAGCTCGTCCCAACGCTCGCCGTCGCGACTGTGGAACAGGCGGCTCGGCTCGGTTCCCGCGAACAGCCTCCCGTCGCCCGGCCCGATCGCCACCGAGAACACGTTCGACTCGGGAAGCTCCGCCCGCCGCCAGCTCGCGCCGTCGTCGGCGCTCAGATGGACGCCGTCGCGCGTGCCCACGAGCAGCCGTCCGCGAGCGGCGGCCACACACCGGGCAGCGGGCTCCTCGAGCAGCACGGAGTCGCGCCACGCGCCGTTCGTGCGCTCTAGCCGCACGAGCCCCTTACCGGTGCAGAGCAGGAGGCTTGACATGGCTTCCGAGGATGGCACAGCACCAGCTCGAGGTCCGGAGGGCCGGGCGAACCAGCGGCCCGCCCGGTCTCCGGTCCGGTCAGCGGCTACCTGCGGGTGGCGGCCTCGACGGGAGGCCGCTCGGGATCCACGGACTCCTCGTCCCGCTTGCGCTCGGCGATCGGCGTGGGGCGCGAGCGCTCCCGCTCCTCATCGAGCAGGTAGCGCAGCTCCTCGTCGAACCGCTCCTGGCGCCGCCGCTCCCAGCGCATCCACTCGTCGTGACACATCTGGACCACCTCGGGTGGCTCGGGGCAATGCCCCTACATCATTGCACCGGGCTCAGCTCAGCGACGAGCCGCCGCCGCGGCCCGCCTGAGCGCGAAGAACGCTCTCTCAGGCCTGCCGCTGGGGCGGAGGACCCCGGTGTTCCACTTCGCCCTCGGGGTCTGGACCAGCTGGTACTGGACCAGCTGTCGCACGCCACGTGTGCGCCTGGCGATGCGGTAGGCCTGACGGATGTAGGCGGCGCGCCTCGACGCCGGCAGCCGCCGCTTGCCGGACGCGAAGTAGCCGAACTCGGTGAGGTACACGGGCACCGTGCCGCCGCGGGGCGTCATGAGCGCGCGCGTCCTCCGCAGCATCCGGAGGGCCGACGTGAGCCGGCCGAGCGTGCCGATCGTGACCGAGTCGCGATTCGGATAGCGGTAGGTCGGCCTGCGGCTGAACTCGTACGGGTGCAGGGCGAGCCCATCGGCGCGCAGCGGCTTGCAGCCCCGACGCTTCCGCCAGCGCGAGTTGACGCAGAGCGCCTCCCGCATGAACTGCAGAGGTCCGATCGACAGCCGGGGCTTGTGGTGCGGTGCGAGCTCCCCGAACAGGACCTGGTTGCGCCGGCTGACCGACTTGATCGCCGCGAAGGCGCGCCGGTAGATCGCGCGGTAGAGACGCGGCGCCGAGCGGTGCGGGCGCAGCCAGGCGTGCCAGTTGGGCTCGTTCATGACCGAGTAGCGGAACACCCGCCCGCGGAAGTGGCGAGCCACGCGGCGCGCGAACGCGGCGAAGGCACCGGGCTTGGGCTTGTAGATGTCGGTGCGGCGGCTGCGCTTGACCCATCCCGGCGCGGGCGTGAGCGTCAGCTGCACGCGCAGGCCGCGCGCCGCGGCCGCGCTCACCAGCGCGTCGTGGGCGGAGAAGTTCCTCGTCTGCCAGTCGATGCCGGCCCGGATGTGCGTCGCGCCCATCTGGCGCGCGCGATCAAGGCCGGCCTCGCGGCCGATGCCGGAGTCGTGGAGGAAGACGCCGTCGTCCTGGACGCCGACCTCGAGGCGGTCGGCGGAGGCCGGGCCGGCCGCGCCGAAGAAGACGGCAACGGCCAGGCACAGAGTGGCGATGCGGGAAGGAGGGATCATGCGAGCTCGGGTGAGTAGTGGAGGAAGCGGCCGGGGAAATTCGCCCCGGGCCGCCGGGGCGGGAGGGCCTACCCCCACTACATCGGCACTTCCGCCGGAGACTCAAGTGCTGCGGGTGGACGGGCGAACCAGCTCTGTGAGCTTGGTCACGGAGCAGGAATAGAGCCCGCCATGCGGTCGTCCTTGGCCACGAATCCGATCACTCAACCAAGGAGCGGACGTGGCACGACACAGGCGGAACATGAAAGGAAAGACCGGACTGGTGGCGGGCGCCGTGGTGGCGGCCCTGCTGGCGGTGCCGGGTAGCGCCAGCGCAAACGTAACCTCGGCGGTCAACGGCGCCGGGGTGCTCACCGTCAACAGCGACGCGGCGGACGCGATCACGATCACCAGCGTCGGTGGTGACGTCAAGGTGAACGGCGGTAATCCGGGCGGCGGCGCCACCACGGTGGACAGCGCGGTCATCACGGCGATCGACGTGAGCGGTGGTCCGGGCGCCAACGACATCAATCTCTCCGGCGTCAACGGCACCGACTTCCCGCAGCTGGCCGACGGGACCGACGTGACGGTTGACGGCGGCGAGGGCAACGACACGATCACCGGCAGCCTCCTCGCCGACCGTCTCGAGGGCGGCAACGGCGACGACCGCATCATCGGCGACAACAACCCGGGCGGCACCCGCGACAACTCGATCGGCGAGGCCGGCAACGACACCATGGTCTGGAACCCCGGTGACGGCGACGACGTCAACGAGGGCGGCGCCGACAGCGACACCGCCGAGGTCAACGGCGGCGGCGATGAGACGTTCACTGTGGCCCCCTCGGCCACGGCGGGCCGGGTGTCGTTCGACCGTCCCAGCAACCCGTTCAACGTCGACATCTCGGACGACACCGAGCGGCTCGACCTGAACGCGGGCGGCGGCATCGACAACGTCACCTCGCAAGACGGGCTCGCCGCGCTCGCGTTCGCGCTCGACATCGACGGCGGTCCCGGCAACGACGTGCTCGACGGCGGCGACGGCCCCGACCTGATCACCGGCGGCGCCGACAACGACCGCATCATCGGCGACAACAATGCGCTGGGCACGCGTGACGTGTCGCGCGGCGACGCCGGCGACGACACGCTCGTCTGGAACCCCGGTGACGGCGACGACCTCAACGAGGGCGGCGACGGCACCGACACGATCGAGGTCAACGGCGGCGGCGGCGGCGAGGTGTTCGAGGTCAAGCCCTCGGCCACCCCGGGTCGCGTGGCGTTCGACCGGCCCAGCAACCCGTTCAACCTCGACATCGGCACCTCCGAGCGGCTCGACCTGAACGCCAACGGCGGCGACGACAGCCTGAACGCCGCGGGCCCGGTCAGCGGCCTCGGCGGCTGGACGATCGACGCCGAGGGCGGCGACGGCAACGACACGCTCGCGGGCGGCAGCCAGGCGGTCGACCTGCTGTCCGGCGGCGCCGGTGCGGACACGCTCCGTAGCCGCGACCAGACGGTCGACTCGCTGACCGGCGGCACCGAGGTCGACTCGGCGGTCGTGGACGCTCTGGACATCGTGAACGGCGATGTCGAGATCGTGGACCGTGAGCAGGCACAGCAGCCCCCGGCCAACCCGCCGGCCAACCCGCCGGCAGAGGACAGGGTTGCCCCGCTGGTGAAGCTCGGCAAGAAGGCCGTGAAGGTGAACCGCAACCGCATCGCCGCGGTTCGCGTGACCGGCCCCGCGAACGAGGACGCCACGGTGACCGTGAAGCTGCGGCGCAAGGGCAAGCTGCTGGGCAGCAAGACCGTCGACGTTGACGCCGGCGAGTCGAAGCTGGTCAGGGTGAAGCTCTCCCGCAAGGCCTTCGTGCTGCTCAAGCTGCGCGACAGGCTCCAGGTGAAGGCGATCGTGACCGCCGAGGACGCGGCCGGGAACACCCGGAAGCGGACCGTCGAGCTCACGCTCAAGGAGCCCAAGCCGACGCGCTAGGCGCCTCCAACACCTGCGGATGCGACAGCGGGCGGCCTCGAGAGGGGCCGCCCGCCTCCGCGTCCGGGGGCGGGCCGGGCCGCCTACCCGCGATCGGCCGGCATCGCGAGCTTCCGAGCCCTGCGCCGGGCGCTCGCCGTGCTCGGCAGAACGCCTGTCGGCGCGGGCGCCGAGGGGTCCGGGAAGGGCCACTCGTCGGGCTCGGCGCGGCGGGAGGGAGGCGGGGCGGCGTGGGCAGCCCGGCGCCGCAGCGCCCGCGCGCGCAGGCGCGCGGCGACGAGCAGCAGCGCGATCCCGAGCAGAGCGAGCTGGAGCACCTCGATGCTTCGCATTTGGCCCGATTCGGCCCCGCCCACCGGCCACCCTCCCCGGTGCACGCGATCGTGCGTGACAATCCGCGCGGTGCCCGAGCCCGCCTACACGCGCCTGCGGGTTGATGAGCGGCGCCGCCAGCTGCTCGAGCTCGGTGCCGAGCTGTTCGCCCGACACTCGTTCGGGGAGCTGTCCATGGCCCGCATCGCACGGGAGGCCGGCATCTCGAAGGCGCTGCTCTACCACTACTTCCCGACCAAGCGGGAACTCTTCGTCGCGACTCTGCGGGAGGCCGCCGACGAGGTGCGCCGCCGCACCGAGCCCGACCCCGGCCTGGCGCCGGCCGACGCGCTCGCCGGCAGCATCGACGCGTTCCTGGGCTGGATCGAGGAAAACGAGCTGGCCTACCGCAAGCTGATGGAGGGCGCCGGAAGCGTGCCGGAGGTCGGCGCCTTGATCGCGGAGGTGCGCGACCGCACCTCCGCACGGATCCTCGCCGAGGTGGGCGCCGGCGACCCGCCCCCGCCGGGGCTGCGGGCGGCCGCTCGCGCGTGGCTCTGGTTCATGGACGGCGCGATCCTCGACTGGCTCGAACACCGCGACCTCGAGCGCGGCGAGTTGCGCGACCTGCTGCTGGGCTCGCTGGCGGGCGCGATGGCGGCGGCGGGCGGGGGGCACCTGCTGCGACGGTGACCAGCCACCGCGGCCGCTCCGGCTGGAGTATCAGCCCTTGGGGGGCGACTTCCCCTCCACCCAGCGGCCGTCGTCGCCCTCGATCTCCTTCTTCCAGATCGGCGCCTCGGCCTTGACCCGGTCGATGATCTCGCGGGCGGCGGCAAAGGCCTCGTCGCGGTGGGGGGCGGACACGGCCACGATCACGCTCGGCGCGGTGAGCGGCACCGCGCCGACCCGGTGCTCCACCGCCGCTGCGCAGAGGCCGTGCCGCTCGACGGCCTCTGTCGCTATGGCCGTCATGCGCTCCTCGGCCATCTGCACGTAGGCGTCGTATTCCAGCCGCTCGACCTCCCGCGTTACGCCGCAGAAGGTGACCACCGCGCCCGCGTCCGCGTGGCGCACCCGGGAGGCGAGGTCCTCCAGTGACAGCGGGGAGGCGCTCACCCGCACCCACGGCGCCGCCCGCGTCTCGCCGCCGCTGACCGGCGGGATCAGGGCGAGCTCGTCCCCGGAGTCGAGCACGCGGTCCGCGTCGGCGTACTCGCGGTTGACCGCCATCACCAGCGGCAGCCCCTCGGCGAGGCCGGCGAGCGAGTCGATCGCGTCGCTGACCCGCGCGCCCTCGGGCAGGTCGAGCGTCACCTCGGGCGCTCCGGCCCGCTCCCGGAGCATGGCGAACAGGCGAACCGTGATCTCCACAGCCTCAGATGCTACGCCCGGCCTGTCGCGGCTCGCTCAGCACACGTGCCGCCACCACCCCTCCGATCGCGCCGAAGAGGTGGCCCTGCCACGAGATCCCCCGCTGCGGCTCGAGGCCAGCCAGCAGTGCGCCGCCCCAGAGCAGCGCCACAACGGCCCCGATCGCGAGCTCCATCGGCCGCCGGTTGAACAACCCGCGGGTGATCAGGTAGGTCGCGTATCCGAACACCACGCCGCTCGCGCCCAGGTGGATCGTGTCGGCCGGGGCGATCAGCCAGGTGCCGAGCCCGCTCACCACCGCGGCGATCGCGGTGACCCCGGCGAGCCGCCACACGCCTTCCAGCGCGATCACCAGTCCCATCGCCACGAAGGGCAGCGTGTTCGCGATCAGGTGCCCGAAGCCCACGTGAAGGAACGGCGCCGCGATCACCCCGTCCAGCCCCTCCGCCTCGCGCGGCACGATGCCGTAGCGATCGAGCCGGTTGTCGAGGCCCGTGTCCACGACCTCGAGCACCCACATCAACAGCACGATCGCGAGCAGCAGCTGGACCGCTCGACCGTATCCTTCCCTCTTCATGGCCACCACGCCTGACCATAGACCGAGCATCGCTCCGGTCGTCGGCCCGGACGATCCGCGCCGCTTCACGGACTCGGGCATCGAGATCGAGCACGTCTACACCGAGGAGGACGTGAAGCCCGGCCTCGAGGGGCGCCTCGGCGAACCGGGCCGCTACCCCTTCACGCGCGGCATTCACCCGGACATGTACCGCGGGCGCAAGTGGACGATGCGCCAGTACGCGGGCTACGCCACCGCCACCGAGACCAACCGGCGCTTCCGCTACCTGATCGAGCACGGCTCCACCGGGCTGTCGATGGCGTTCGACCTGCCGACCCAGCTCGGCCGCGACTCCGACGACCCGCTCTGCATGGGCGAGGTGGGCCGCACCGGCGTGGCCATCGACACGATCGACGACATGCGCCGCGTGTTCGACGAGATCCCGCTCGGCGAGGTGTCCACCTCGATGACGATCAACGCCCCCGCCGCCGCCCTGCTCCTGCTTTACGAGCTGATCGGCGAGGAGCAGGGCGTGGAGTCGCACGAGCTGCGCGGCACCACCCAGAACGACATCCTCAAGGAATACATCGCGCGCGGGAACTTCATCTACCCGCCCGCGCCGGCGATGCGCCTGACCACCGACCTGTTCGCCTACTGCCGCGAGCGCGTGCCGAAGTGGAACACGATCTCGATCTCCGGCTACCACATGCGCGAGAAGGGCTGCTCGGCGGTGCAGGAGGTGGGCTTCACGCTCGCCAACGCGATCGCCTACGTGCAGGCCGCGGTCGACGCCGGGCTCGAGGTCGACGAGTTCGCCCCGCGGATCGCCTTCTTCTTCAACGGCCACAACAACGTGTTCCAGGAGGTGGCGAAGTTCCGGGCCGTACGCCGCATGTGGGCGCGCATCATGCGCGAGCGCTTCGGGGCGGCCGACGAGCGCTCGATGAAGCTGCGCTTCCACACGCAGACCGGCGGCGTGACGCTCGCCGCCCAGCAGCCCCACAACAACATCGTGCGCGTGGCGCTGCAGGGGTTCGCGGCCGTGTGCGGCGGGACGCAGTCGCTGCACACCAACGGGTTCGACGAGGCGCTCGCGCTGCCGAGCGAGACGGCCGCGCGGATAGCGCTGCGAACGCAGCAGATCCTCGCCCACGAGTCGGGCGCCGCCGACACCGCCGACCCGTTCGCGGGCTCCTATCTCGTCGAGGCGCTCACCGACGAGATCGAGGAGTCCGCCCAGGCGCTGATCGACAAGATCGACGAGATGGGCGGCTCGGTGCAGTGCATCCCGTTCATCCGGGCCGAGGTGGAGGAGTCCGCCTGGGGCTACGAGGAGCGCTACAAGCAGAAGCAGGACATCGTCGTCGGCGTGAACGAATACGTGACCGAGTCGATCGACGAGGTCGAGACGCTACGCGTGGATCCCGAGTCCGAGCGCCAGCAGGTGGAGCGCCTCGAGGCATTCAAGCGGGACCGCGACAGCGACGCCGTGCAGGCGAAGCTCGAGGACCTGCGCGCGGCCTGCGCGGGCAGCGACAACCTCCTGGTGCCGATGCGCGCCGCGCTGGCTGAGCACGCAACGCTGGGCGAGGTCTGCGGCGTGATGCGCGAGGAGTTCGGCGAGTACTCAGAGGCCTGAGGCTTGGCGCGCCAGCCAGGCGAACTGCCCGCACAGCGTCAGCTTGATCTGGTTGCGCGTGCGGGCGTCGAGGCGCGCCGCCCGCCCGGCCACCTCGATGACGCGGTGGAGCGGCGACTCGCGCGGTCCCCACCAGCGGTAGAAGAAGCTCGGCAGCCCCAGCGCGCGCCAGGTGACGAGCGTGAGGCCGTCGATCACGGGCCGCAGCTCGACCACCTCGAGGCCCGCGTCCTCCATCATCAGGGTGAGCCCGTAGGGCGTGTGGTTGAAGATGCTGCGCGAGTGGAACGCCTCGAGCTGCGAGGTCGATCCTGCAAACCAACCGCCCGGCGCCAGGACCCGCGCCACCTCGCGGATCAGCGCGTCGGGCTGGCGCACGTGCTCCAGCACCTGCTTGCAGTAGACGAGGTCGAAGCTACCGTCCTGGAACGGCAGGTGGATTCCGTCGAAGGTCACGAACTCCGCGTCGTCGCGCACGCGCTCGTCGACCTCGGGCGAGCGCTCGAGGTCGACGCCCACCCAGCGGACCTGCGGGTCGAGTGAGCGGAAGAGCTCGACGGAGTCACCCCGTCCGCAGCCGAGGTCCATCACGCGGGGTGCCGCCGGCCGCTCGCCCCGGCTCAGATAGCGCCCCGCGTAATCGTCGGCGACGACCTGGCGGCTGTGGTCACGCGGTATCCGTGGACCGAGCAGCTCCCCCAGGTCGTCGCCGAGCACCGGGAAGTTCTAGCCAAACGCGGCTCGAGCCTCCAGGGCCGGGAGCCGCGCTGCAAGGGCTCGCACGGGCGGAAGGAGTCCCTCCGGGACGGGCGAACCGGGAGGCGATGGCCGACCTCACCGCGAAGCGAACACTTGTCAAGTCACCCCCGGAGCTCTGGAGCGAGCTGAGCGAGCTGGAACGCCTGGCGAGGCACCTGGGCGCGTTCGGCGAGATAAGGATCACCAAGCTGGAGCCCGAGCACACGGTCGCCTGGGAGGGCGAGAGCGCAAGCGGAACCGTGTCGATCGAGCCCTCCGGATGGGGGACGAAGGTCACGCTGACGGCGCAGTTGGAGGATGGCGCGGGGGCCGCGGCGTCCGATGTCGGCGCGGATGAGCCGCCGGCCGCGGAAGCGGCAGCTGAGGAAGGGGAGCGGGACGTGCCGGACGTCCCGGAGGCCGGAGTGGTGGAGGGCGTGGTCGAGGAGCGGTCGGTCGCCGAGCCGTTCTTGGAAAGGGCGGAGACCATCGAGGAGCGCGCCGGCGAGACCGTCGAGCAGCGCACCGGCGCGGAGGGCGGCGCCGAGGGGGACGTGGAGGCGAGGGACATAGAGGCGGGGCGCGCGGCCGAGGAGCCGGCCATTGAGCATGTCTTCGGCCGCCAGCTCGGACTCGGGCAGCCGGTCGCCCCCGAGCCGGAACCGGAACGGCCGGTCGTCCGCGAGCCCGAGGTCGCGCAGCTGATCGCCGATGAGGCCGAGGAAACCCACCCTGTGGTCGACGAGCCCGAGTCCGAGGAGCCTGCGGTCGAGGAGGAGAGGGCAACGCCAAAACCGCCGGAGCCGATCCAGGCCGAGCCGCGGCGCAAGCGAGGGTTCCTCGCGTGGCTGTTCCGGCCGCGCACGTCGACCCAGGTGCCGCCCTCACGGGTCGCGACCCGACCGGCCCCGACCCCTTCAGAGGCCGTGGACGAGGCGACCGCAGTTGCGGGGGACCCCGTGGCGGCTGACGAGCCCGTGGTCGCACGGGCGCCCGTGATGCCGGAGGCTCCCCCGGCCGCGTCGTGGGTGGCCGAGGCGACCCCTGTGGCCGAGGCGTCATCGGTGGCTGGGGGGCGGCCGGTGGCCGATGCGGCGCCGGTGGCGGAAGATCCGCCCGGCGCCGCAGAGTTCGCGGCCGAGCACGCTCACACGCCGCCGGGCCTCGATCCCGAGCGCGCCCAGGCCATCCTCGACGAGGCACTCGAAGCTCTCGGCTCCGCCCACCATCGCCCGTTTTCGCGCGGGTGACCGGCAGCGGGATGGGCGGTCGTCATATTCGTCACAGACCGCGCGCGAACGCTCCCTCGCATCGGAGTGTGGGCCCCCAAAAGCGCCCTATACGATGCACGACGGGGCCCACACTCTAAGAACCGGGCGGTCGAGGCGGGGCGATCACACGGAAACGTGACGCGGCCGCTCTTTAGGTAACACCGCTTTGACGGAGCAACCCTCGTTCGCCGCCGTTTGCGCTGCGCATCGGGAGGCCCAGCACATGGACGTGGCACGCCTGCGCCGCCGCTGGCTTCGCTCGCTCCCCAGCGAGAGAATCGCCGCGTGAGCCTCAGCCGGCGCGAGCTTCTCCAGATGGCGGGCGCGAGCGTGGCGGCGGCCGCCGTCGAGCCCCTGGGCGCCTTCGCGCAGCGCCCCGATCGGCCGAATGTGCTGGTCATCGTCGTCGACACTCTGCGCGCCGACCACGTTGGCGCCTATGGCGGCCGGGCCCTTACCCCGAACATCGATGCCCTCGCCCGCGAGGGGCTTCGCTTCACTCGCTGCCATCCCGAGGCGATGGCCACCGTTCCCGCGCGTCGCTCCATCCTCACCGGCCGGCGCGTGTTCCCGTTCCGGGACTGGCGACCCGAGCGCGACCTCGTGAACACGCCTGGATGGGCCAGCATCACGGACGTGGAGGCCACCTTCACCGGCGCGCTGCGCAAAGCGGGCTGGTGGACCGGCTACGTCACGGACAACCCCTTTCTCGGCTTCGCCTCCGGCTACGCGCCATTTCGCTCGAGCTTCGACGAGTTCGTGCGCATCGACGGCCAGAAAGGCAAGATTCGCCGGCCGCGAGCCGTCTCACGGAGCGAGCTCGAGCACTGGCTCGTGCCGGAGCTGCGCACCGAGCACATCGAGCGTCGGGTTCGCGACTTCCTCGCCTCCGGCGATGCCTATTGGAAGGACGAGTCGAAGTCGTGGGCCGCGCGGGTGGCCATGGCCGCGTCGGCCACGATCGACAAGGCGGCCCGGCGCCGGCCGTTCGCGCTGGTCGTGGACACCTACGAGCCCCACGAGCCCTGGACCCCGCCGCGCAGCTACATCGACTTGTACGGCGATCCCGCCCATCGGGGCCCCGAGGCCTGCACCGGCCTCTACCAACGCGTGACCGAGTACCTGAAGCCCCATCGCCGCGAGCCGGTGCTGCGCCGAATGCGCGATCTCTACGCGGCCGAGGTCACGATGACCGACCGGTGGCTGGCCGTGCTGGTCGAGTCCCTCGTGAGGCATGGCATCGAGCGCGAGACCGTCGTGGTGCTCGTGGCCGACCACGGCTACCTGCTGGGCGAGCACGGCTGGACCGGCAAGATCTCCTCGATGCTCCACCCCACGCTCACCCAGGTCCCCCTGATCCTGGTCGACCCCGCCAGGCGTGGCGCCGGGCAGGCGACCGACTGGTTCGCGCAGACGCACGACATCGCCCCGACCCTGCTGGAGCTGACGGGCATCCGCCGCGTCAAGGGGATGACCGGCGCCAGCCTGGCTCCGCTCCTCTGGGGCCAGCCCGCGCGCTTTTCCCGACCGATGGCGTACGGCGGCTATGCCAACTGGCACTATGCACGCACCGACCGCTGGACCTACATCGCGGCGAACACCGGCCGCGGCCGGCGCCTCTACGACGCCCGGCGCGACCCCGGCGAGTACAAGAACATCGCGCGTGAGCACCCGAACGTGATCGACGAGCTGGGCGACCTGGTGGGCGAGCAGGCGGGCCGGCGCCTGCCCTCGTATGACTCGCGGGGAAGGCTGCGCGGCGGCTAGGAGGACAATGGCTTCGATCCAGGCCCGCACCACCAGGCGCCGCTTCCTCCAGGCCTCCGCCGCCACGGCGGCCGCCGCCGCGCTGGGCGATGCCGGAGCGCTCGCCGCACAGGCCGACCGCCCGAACGTGCTGCTCATCGTGATCGACTCGCTTCGGACCGACTACGTCGGCATCTACGGCAGCCGCGTCAAGACCCCGAACATGGACGCCATAGCCGCCGACGGCCTGCGCTTCACCCGCGCGTACCCCGAGGCGATGCCCACGGTCCCGGCCCGCAACTCGATCTTGAGCGGCCGCCGCGTCTTCCCGTTCCGCGGCTGGCGCGACCTGGACGGGCTGCTCGCCCAGCCGGGCTGGTCGCCGCTTCGCGACGTCCCGAACTCCCTTCCGGCGGTGCTGCGCCGCGCCGGCTGGTGGACCGCGTACGTGACCGACAACCCGTTCGTCGGCTTCGCGCGGCCGTACGCTCCACTGCGCGACAGCTTCCATCGCTTCGTCAGGACCGGCGGTCAAGTGGGCGGGGGCCGGCCCGTGTCGAGCGTCCCGCCCAAGGTCCTGCGGCATTGGCTGCATCCCTCGATCCGCCCCGCCAAGACCGAGCGCGTGGGCCTCTACATGGCGAACAGCCGCTACTGGGACAACGAGGAGCGCTCCTTCGCGGCCAAGGTCTTCAAGGGCGCCACCACCGTGCTCGAGGAGGCCGCCCGGCACCGCCCCTTCGCGCTGATGGTCGACGCCTACGAGCCGCACGAGCCGTGGACGCCCCCACCGAAGTACCTGCGCATGTACGGCGATCCCGACTGGCGCGGACCCGAGCCGGCGATGCCGCGCTATTCGCGGACGGACAACTGGCTCTCGCCGCGCGAGCAGGCTCCGGTGCTGCGGCGCCTGCGCGACCTCTACGCGGCGGAGGTGACCATGACCGATCGCTGGCTCGGCGTGCTGCTCGACAGGCTCAACGCGCTCGGGCTCGCCGACAACACCGTGATCGTGCTGGTGTCAGACCACGGGATCCTGCTGGGCGAGCACGGCTGGACCGGGAAGATCTCCGTCGCGCTGCACCCCGCCCTCACCCGCGTGCCCCTGATCGTCATGGACCCGCGCCAGGGTCGCCGCGCTCGCTCGAGCGACTGGTTCGCGTCGACCCACGACGTCGCCCCCACGATCCTCTCGATGGCCGGGGTGCCCGTCCCGAAGCGGATGGAGGGCGTGGATCTCTCGGGCCCGCTGCGCGGCCGGCCTCTGCCGAAGCGCCCCTACGCCTTCGGCGGGTACACGAACGAGTTCTTCATTCGCACCGACCGGTGGGCGATGTGGGCCGACAACCGGCCGTCGCACTTCCAGCTCTTCGACCTCCGCAACGACCCGGGCGAGTACCACAACGTCGCGCGCGGGCACCGCCGCCTCATCCGGGAGCTCTACGCCACGGTGCGCGACCGGGCCGGAGGAGCGCTCCCCTACTACGAGGTCTAGCCGTTGCGCCACAATGACCGGCCGTGCCCACGCGCCGCCAGTTCCTCGCCGCCGGCGCCGGGGTGGCTGCAGCCGCCGCCGGGCTCGGAACCATCGCCTCGACGGGATCCCGTGGTCATGGGCCGAACGTGCTGGTCGTGGTGATCGACACCCTGCGTGTCGACCACAGCTACGGTCCCGCAGCCAGGACGCCGGTAATCGACGCCCTCGTTCGTGAGGGCTTGCGCTTCGAGCGCGCGTTTCCCGAGGCCATGCCGACCGTGCCGGTGCGCAACGGGCTCCTGACCGGCCGGCGGATGTTCCCGTTCCGGGACTGGGAGGACGAGCGCGGCCTGATGAACAAGCCGGGCTGGTCGTCGCTGGGCGACCCGTCTCGGACGTTCACGAGCGCCCTCGGCCGTGCCGGCTGGTGGACGGCGTACGTGACCGACAACCCCTTCCTCGGGTTCTCCTATCCGTACGAGCCGCTGCGGCGGAGCTTCGACCTGTTCGTCCGGCGCGGCGGCCAGATCGGTGGCCGGAGCGGCGGCGTGCCGCCCGCCCTGGTGGCGCACTGGCTCCACCCGGCCACCCGCGACACCGGCACGGTGGACCGGGTCACCCGCTACATCGCCAACGCGAACTACTCGCACGACGAGAACGAGTCGTTCGCCGCGCGCGTGTTCGGCGACGGCGTGAAGGCGCTCGACGTCGCGGCCAAGCGGCGGCCCTTCGCGCTCGTCGTGGACAGCTTTCACCCGCACGAGCCTTGGACGCCGCCGGCGGCCTACCTCGAGATGAACGACTACCCGCCGGCCGAGGGGCCGGAGCCCGCCATGCCGCACTACGGGCACGTCGACAACTGGCTCACCGAGGAGGAGGCCGGCCCGGTGCTCGACCGGATGCGCGCGCTGTACGCCGCGGAGGTGTCGATGACGGACCGCTGGCTCGGCGCGCTGATCGAGCGGCTGCACGACCACGGGCTCGAGCGCGAGACGGTGATCGCGCTGGCGGGCGACCACGGCTTCCAGCTCGGAGAGCGCGGGTGGACGGGCAAGATCTCGTCCGCCCTTCACCCGGAGCTGATCCAGGTGCCGCTGGTACTCGTCGACCCCGAGCGCCGCCTGGCGGGCGAGAGCAGCGCGTATTACGCCTCCACGCACGACCTCGCGCGCACGCTGCTGCGCATGGCCGGCGTGCGGCCGCCGCCGGGCATCCACGGCGTGGACCTGAGCGGGTTCTTCGGCGGCAAGGAGCCCTACGAACGGCCCTTCGCCTACGGGGGCTACTCGAACAACCACTTCCTGCGAAGCGAGCGCTGGGCCTACATGTCGGACAACCGGCTCGAGTCCCCGCAGCTGTTCGACCTCGAGAGCGACCCCGGCGAGAGCGCGAACGTGGCGGGGCTTTACCCGGACGTAGTGGACGAGCTCGCCGATGCGGTCCGCCACCGGGCCGGCGGCGCACTCCCCTACTACGAGACGTGAGGGCCTTCGACGGCCACAACGACGTCCTGGCACGGCTGCACCACGCGGATGGCGGCAACGAGGAGTTCCTTCGGGGCGGCGACGGGCACCTGGACCTCCCGGGGGCGCGCGAGGGCGGATTCGCCGGCGGCATGTTCGCGGTCTTCCCCTGCAGCCCGTTCCGCGGCGCGCCGGACCCGTTCAGCGTCGACTATGCCAGGCCGGTGGACCAGCCGGCCGCACTCGCCGATGTCCTCGCGATGGTCGACCGCATGGGGGCGATCGAGAGCGAGTCGGGCGGCGCGCTTCAGGTGGTCCGCGACGGCGACTCGCTCGACGCCAGCTTGAGCGACGGCTCACTGGCCGCCGTGCTGCACCTCGAGGGTGCGGAGGCAATCGGCGAAGGGCTCGAGGAGCTCGAGAGCCTCCACCGCGCGGGACTCCGCTCGCTGGGCCTGGCCTGGAGCCGCCCCAACGCCTTCGGCCATGGGACGCCATTCGACTTCCCCGGCTCGCCCGACCGGGGCCCCGGACTGAGCGACGCCGGCCGCGCCCTGGTGCTCGCCTGCAACGAGCTCGGCGTGGTGGTCGACCTCGCCCACCTGAACGAGCGCGGCTTCTGGGACGTCGCGGAGTTGAGCGAGGCTCCGCTCGTTGCCTCGCACTCGAACGCGCACGCGCTCTGCCCCTCCCCGCGCAACCTCACCGATGACCAGCTGCGCGCCGTCGGCGAGTCGGGTGGCGTGGTGGGGATCAACTTCTGCGTCGCCTTCGTGCGGGAGGACGGGGCCGACGACTCGGACACGCCGCTCTCGGCGATCGCCGCGCACGCGGCCCACGTGGCGGAGGTGGCCGGGCCCGAGGCGGTCGCGCTCGGCTCCGACTTCGACGGCGCCACGATGCCGGACGAGCTCGACGGCGCGGCGAAGCTGCCGGCCCTGTTCGACGCCCTGCGGGCCTTTGGATTCGCCGAGCCCGAGCTCGAGCGGATCGCGCTCGGCAACTGGCGGCGGGTGCTGCGGGAGACCTGGGGCACCGAGTAACCTGCCGCCCCCATGCGCCGCACGTCGCCCGAGACCTACGAGGAGAAGCTCCAGGTCCTCCAGGAGCTCCGCGAGCAGGCGATCCACACCAACCCTCAGGCCGAGGAGAAGCAGCACGCCAAGGGCAAGCTGACCGCCCGCGAGCGCATCGAGAAGCTGCTCGATCCCGGCTCGTTCGAGGAGCTCGACACGTTCGTGCGCCACCGCACGGCGGACTTCAACATGCTCGACAACCGTCCCTGGGGCGACGCCGTGGTGACCGGGCACGGCACCATCGACGGCCGCACCGTCTGCGTCTTCTCGCAGGACTTCACCGTGTTCGGCGGATCGCTCGGCGAGGTCATGGGCGAGAAGATGGTCAAGGTGATGGACCTGGCGGCCCGGATCGGCTGCCCGGTGATCGGGATCAACGACTCCGGCGGGGCGCGCATCCAGGAGGGCGTGGTGTCGCTCGGCGCCTACGGGGACGTGTTCGTCCGCAACGTGCGGTGCTCGGGCGTGATCCCGCAGATCTCGCTGATCATGGGCCCGTGCGCGGGGGGCGCCGTGTACTCCCCCGCCATGACCGACTTCATCTTCATGGTGAAGGAGACCTCGCACATGTTCATCACGGGCCCCGACGTGATCAAGACGGTCACGGGCGAGGAGGTGGAGTTCGAGGAGCTCGGCGGGGCCATGACGCACAACACGAAGTCGGGCGTCGCCCACTTCGCCTGCGACGACGAGGACGCCTGCCTCGAGGACGCGCGCTACCTCATGTCCTTCCTGCCGCAGAACAACCTCGAGCTGCCGCCGCGCATGGAGACGGGCGACGAGCCCGGCCGCCAGGAGGCGGAGCTCGACTCGATCGTCCCGGACAGCCCCAACAAGCCGTACGACATGCGCGACGCGGTGCACCTGGTCGTCGACAACGGCGAGTTCTTCGAGGTGCAGGAGCACTTCGCGCCCAACATCGTTGTCGGCTTCTCCCGGCTGAACGGGCGCCCCGTCGGGGTTGTCGGGAACCAGCCCTCGCAGCTCGCGGGCGTGCTCGACATCGCGTCGTCGGAGAAGGCCGCGCGCTTCGTGCGCTTCTGCGACGCCTTCAACATCCCGCTGCTCACCTTCATGGACGTGCCCGGCTTCCTCCCGGGCACCTCCCAGGAGTGGGGCGGGATCATCCGCCACGGGGCGAAGCTGCTCTACGCGTTCACCGAGGCGACCGTGCCGAAGCTGACGGTGATCACGCGCAAGGCCTACGGCGGCGCCTACGACGTCATGAACTCCAAGCACATGCTGGCCGACTTCGTGTTCGCGTGGCCGACCGCGGAGGTCGCGGTGATGGGCCCTGAGGGCGCGGTTAACATCATCCACCGGCGCGACATCCAGACCTCTCCCACGCCGGAGGAGCGCCGCGAGAAGCTGATCGGCGACTACAAGGCGCGCTTTGCGAACCCCTACTCGGCCGCTGAGCGGGGCTACATCGACGACGTGATCGTGCCGCACGAGACGCGCCCGAAGCTGATCCGGGCGCTCGAGACGCTGCAGACCAAGCGCGTCGACACGCCCAAGCGCAAGCACGGGAACATCCCGCTGTAGCGCATCGGGCCGGGAGGCGGGCGCGACCGCTGTGGTGAGAGGGGGTCCAACAAGTTGCGGCCAACATGTGGCCGTTTCTTGTTGCACCCCCTTGATGGAGCGCCTGTGCGCCCCGCCGCGCCCGGCTTGCGCCGCCGCGTAGCGCCTTCGTACACCAAACGCACGATTTTCGGGCCCCCTTTGCGCCGGCCCGCGTGCGTGCGGCTACGATCGCGCTCGTGCTAGCCGTAGAGCAGGTGGATCTCGCAGACCTCGCGCTCGCCCTCGAGGATCACTCCGAGGAGCACACCTGGTGGTTCGACCCGGCCACCGGCACGCTGGAGCCCCGCTTCGCAGGCGATCTCGGCAACCCGCTCGAGGGCGAAGACGGGCTGATCCGGGTGGATCCCCTGCCGTCGGCGGTGGGATATGGCGACATGGAGGACTTCGCCGCCCGCGTGCGCGAGCCGCGCACACGTGACCTGCTGGAGCGGGCGATCTCCGGTCGGGGCGCCTTTCGCCGCTTCAAGGACGCCCTGCTCGACTACCCCGACCTGAGGCAGGCCTGGTTCGCGTTCCATGACATGCGCGGGGAGCAACGTGCCATCGAGTGGCTCGCGGAGCGCGGGCTCGTGGAGCCGTCCGCCGCCGACGACGCGGTCGCGAGCCGGGCCGACCCGGCCGTAGACGCCCTGCCCGGGCTGCTCGACGCCCACGGCGTGGCCGGCCGGGTCATGCGCGACCTTCAGCGTCTCTACCGGGACCGCCTCGGGCGCGTCCTCATGATCGGCGCCTGGGCCCGCGGCGACGCCCATTCCGAGTCGGAGCTCGAGCTGCTCGTGGTGCTGGACAGCGTCCCCGACCGCTGGGTGGAGCGACGGCGCATGGACCGGGTCATGTGGCGCCACTCCATGCGAAACGACACGGTGATCGTCTGCTCTGCCGTCACCGAATCCGAGCTGGCGCGCGCCGGGACCCGGCTGCTCGCGCGGGCCAAGACGGAGGGGGTGCCGATTCCGTGACCGACGCGGCCGCTTCGGGTTCTGTGACCGGCACGGCTGCGCTGCCGCTCGCACGCGGCCGGCAGGAGCTGCGGGCTGCGGAGGCGCTGCTCGAGGCGGGCTTTCCGGCCCAGGCCGTGTCGCACGCCTGCCTCGCCGGCCTCCATGTCGCATCGGCCGCCCTCTCGGTGCTGGGCGAGTGCCCCGCCACGAGCGCCGGCGTGGTCTCCGCGTTCGGCCGGCGCGTGGTCGGCCAGAACGCCGTCGACCACGAGACCGGGCGAGTGCTGCGCCGCCTTTACGAGGACCGGCACGAGGTGGAGCACGCGCTCGTCGACGCACCGCCGGAGGAGGCTCGGGGAGCGTTGGAGGACGCCGGGCGGTTCGTCGAGGCGACCGCGGCTTGGATCAGCCGCCGCGAAAACGGCTCTCAGGCGCCGCTGAGTCACGCGCCTGACGTCGACCGCGATACACGCGGCTAACCTCAGTCTCGTTCGCGGGGCGCTGCTTTACCGCCGCGCAGCACACGCTCGAGCTGCGCCTCGCGTTTCCGCGCCTCGCGGCGGGCCTTGCGCCACGCGCGAGCATCGCGTGCGCCCGCGGTGGCGGCGAGCCTCCGGTAGGCCCTCTCCGTCCGGCCCATGGCGCGACGTATGCGGACGGTGGCAGGCAGGGCCCCCGCAGACTTCGCGAAGGTGTCGCGAGCCCTCCCGTAGGCGCCCGCCAGCGCCCTCGCCGACGCGGCCTGGCCGGCCGGGCGGCGCGCGGCGCGCAGGTCGCCGCGCAGGGCCACCCTCCGGGTGGCGAGCCGATCGACCGCGTCTCCCGCCGCCTTCACCTGCTCGGCCCGCTGGGCTCGTTCGGCCCTCAACGCCGCGGCGCGACCGCGGTCGGCCGGCGGCGCGGACCAGTCGATCATCCCCAGCGCGAGGCCGCACAGAACTACGACGGGGACCACGACACCAAGTCCCACCCGGGCCCGGCGCCGCGGGCGAGCAATCGGACGCGGGCGCGGCGTAACGCGGGTCTCGGCCTGCGCCCGCTGCGGGACGAGCACGGGAACGGTGGCGTCCACCCCCAGCGCCTCCGCGAGCGCCCGCATCAGCCGCCCGGGCGACCGGAAGCGCTCGCGCGGATCCTTCGCCATCGCGCGCGCGATCACCCCGTCGAGCGCGGCCGGCAGCGCCGGCCGGCGTTCGGTGACGCGCGGCGGCGGCTCGACCACGTGGGCGTGCAGCGTCAGCAGGGGCCTGTCGTACGAATAGGGCGGCGCGCCCGTCAGGCACTCCACCAGCAGGCAGGCGAGCGAGTAGACGTTGCTCTCCGGCTCGAGCGGCTCGCCGCGGACCTCCTCGGGCGAGCAGTAGTCGATCCCCTCGGCCGCGTCCACGAGCTCGCAGCCCGGAAGCGGCGGCATGGTGATGCCGAAGTCGCCGAGAAATACGCGATCCGAGTCCCCCTCGCCGAAGACGATCGACCTCGGAGCGAGGTCGCGGTGCACGAGGCCGGACGCCGCCGCCGTCTCGAGCGCACTTGCCACCTGACACAGGATCGACACCGTCTCGCCGGGGTCGAGCGGACCCTGCGCCAGCCGGTCCGCCAGCGTGGACGGTCCGGCGAGGACGCTCACGAGGCCGATGCGGTCCTCCATCTCCTGCGGCCCCACCAGCGGGAGGACGTTCGGGTGGCGTATGGAGGCCCGAGTCCGGGCGAGACGCAGGACGTGACGCCGCAGATGCGGGTTGTCCGCGACGGCCGGATCGAGCAGCGTGATGGCCACCCGGCCCCCGTCCGGTCCGACCGCCTGGACCACGGTATGGATGCCGAGCCTGGTCGAGAGGACGCGCTCGACGCGGTAGCCGCCTTCCGTCGCGACCTCCATCAGGGTCCGGTGCTCTGACCGGACCCGCCCTGGGGCGACGGATCCGGGGTCGGTATGGATGGAAGGTCGGGCGCCGGGTCGGGTCCCGGCGCGGGCGGGTCGGGAGTCTCGGTCGCGGGCGGCGGCGGGGTCGAGGGCGGCGCGGATGTGGGTGGCAGGGGACTGGAGGGCGGGGCACTGGAGGGCGGCGCCGACGTCGTCTGCGGAAGCGCGGACGCCTGCGGGGCCGAGCTGGAACCGCCGCTCTCGGCCGGGCCGGCCACCGGCGTGTCGGCCAGAGCGATAGGCGCCGCCGCGTCCCCCCCGGCGGAGCCCCCCCGCGGCTTCCGCTCGGCGGGCGCGGCCCGCAGCTCCGGAAGCGCGGGGGCCGGCTCGAGGCGGAGCGCGCCGAGCGCAGCCCTGGGCTTCGCCGCCGGGGCCGGCTTCGGGTCCGGACGTTCGTCCTGGCCGAGCAGGTTCCCGACGGCGAAAGAGACCGCGAACGCGGCGATGACAGCCAGCCCGCGCGCCGTCGCCGACGGATTGGTCATGCCGATGGGCAGGCGGCCGCGCCCAGCGCTGCGGCCGGCATCACTCGTTTGACGCGACGACGGCCCGCTGTCCCTGGACGCAGGGGAACTAGCGGGTATCACCACGAGTCATCAGGCATGTACCCCTTTCTAACGGGGTGAGGTGGGGGTCGTCGTGAAACGTAGATGGTCGATGCCGAATTGGTGAGTACATGTTGTGAATCGGTGGCCGGATGGCCGGATTCCCGGGGATCCCCGAGCCTGCGGCGCGGGCGAGCAGCGGGGCACCGGGGTCGAGTCGTCTAGATGTGTGTCACATTGGATGCAAGTGCGCGGCGCAGCGAGCTGATGACGCCCGCCACAGCAGCGGTCAGGAACAGGATCGCCAGCCAGCTCATCGAGCCGCCTGGGTTCGTAGCGGACGGCTCGGCGAGCGTCCGTGCGAACGGCTGATCGCCGGCCGCGCCAGTGTCGCGCGCGTTGTGCGACGCCGTCCGGATCGTGACCGGCGCATCGGCGCCGCCCGGGGTGAAACCGCGGACCGCAGCGGAGCCGTCGACGTGTCCGGGACCGGCTGGTCCCGTCGGCGTCTTGGGGCCCCCATCGGTCCGCAAGCCGGCTCGGAGCTCGAGCTCCTGCCGCAGCGCGGTCCGCTGCCGCTGCCGTCCCAGCACGAGCGCCGGGCGGACGAACGAGGTCGGTGCGGCGGCGCTCGGCGCTTCCGGCACTCCGGCCTCGGGCGCCGCGCTCGGACCCGTCGGGTCCGGTTGCGGCTGCTCGACCGGCGGCCCCTCGACGGGGGGTGGCTCGGGGGGCGGCGGGGGCGCCGCCGACGCCTCGGCACGCTGATCCGTCAGGGCGTGCTGGATGGCCTCCTGGAGCTGGGCGTCGCCCGTGCAGTGCTCTACGCAGAGGGCCTCCTGGTACTGATAGATCGTCTGGAGCGTCGCGCCGATGTTCAGGGCATACGCGATGAGCCAATCCGGCACGAGGAACCCACCGCCGACGTCGACGCCGCCATCGCCGTCACCGGAAGACGTGGTGGCGCTCGCCCATTGGCTGGTGACTTGGCTCTGGGTGCTCGATTGGTACTGCGTCACCCCGTAGCACTCGTGCTCGCAGCCCTGCTGCGTCTGGAACACGTACTGCACCGTCTCCGCCAGGTTCTCCGCCCACGCCATGAGAGCCGATTGCGCGTCGGCCTCCTGGATCGTGGACGCCTGCTGCGACGCCTCCTGGCTCTGACTGGTTTGGAAGCAGAACGCCACGCAGCCGATCTGCATCTGCCAGACGAACTGGATCGTCGAGCTTTGGTTGCTTGCCTGGGCGGTCGATCCACCGGCGCTCGATCCACCCGACACCGCGGTTGCGCTCTGGTTCGTCTCCGACACCTGGACGCTCTGCTGTGTCTGGCTCGTGCCGTAACAATGGTTGCGGCAGCCCTGCTGAACCTGCCACACCACCTGGATCGTCCTGCTCACGTTCTGAGCGACGGAGTGCGCGCCGCCCTCCTCGCCTCCGCCACCCTGGCCTGAGCCGGAACCCGGCTCCTCGTCGCGCTGGTCCGACGGACCACCGGACGAAGGCCCGGGCTGACCCGGAGCCGGACCGGAGGACGCATCCGGGGCCGACTGGCCGCCCGCGGGCGGGCCGGCCGGAGGCGCCTGCGCCGGCGGCGGGTTCACGGGAGGCGGGTTCGCCGGCGGCGGATCAGACGACGGCGGCGGCTCCACCGGCGCCGGATCAGACGGGGGCGGCTCCACCGGCGGCGGGTCCGACGGCGGCGGCTCCACCGGCGCCGGATCAGACGGGGGCGGCTCCACCGGCGGCGGGTCCACCGGTGGCTGCTCCGACGGCGGCGGATTCACAGGCGAGACCGGCGGGGTTTCGGGAACGTTCGCGGCGGGTTCGCCGGAACCGGGAATCTCGCCGGCAGCGGCGGAGGGGACGCCGATCGCAAGCATCGCGATCAGCGCCACCACCACCGCAGCCACCGGCCGGCCGAGGACCGGCCGGCCGGTGCTGCCGAGCGAGCGTGTTCGCACGCTCATCCCTTCCCTACCAATAGCCCTTCCGGGAGCGCTTGGACTTGTCGTCCTTGCGCCCCTTCTTGACCGTCACCGGCACGTTCGCGTTCAGGGCCTTCTGCTTGGCCTTCGCCTCGCTCTTGGCCTTCTGCTTGGTGTCGGCGTCCTGCTCGATCTCCTGCTTCTGACCGGAGCCACCGCAGCCCGCCTTGCAGTCGGACTCGCTCTTCTGCTCCTGGTCAGCATCCTGCTCGGTCTCGGCCTTGTTCGACGCCTCGGACTCGGCCTCGTTCTCGAGCTCCTGCTCGGCGGAGCTGTCCCTGCCGCGCTTCTTGCCGCCGTACTCGTCCTTCTTGCCCTCGTCGTCCTTGCCCTTGTCATCGCCACCGGCGATCGACACGGGGACATTGGCGTTCACCGCATCCTGCTCGGCCTTCGCCTCGGACTCGGCCTTCTGGTCGGTGTCGGCGTCCTGCTCGATCTCCTGCGACTGACCCGAGCCGCCGCAGCCGTACTCACAGTCGGAGTCGGCCTTCTGCTCCTGCTCGGCGTCCTGGTCGGTCTCGGCCTTGTTCGATGCCTCGGACTCGGCCTCGTTATCGAGCTCCTGCTCGGCGGAGCTGTCCCCGCCGCGCTTCTTGCCGCCGTACTCGTCCTTGCCCTCGTCCTTGCCCTTGTCGTCCTTGCCCTTGTCATCGCCACCGGCGATCGACACGGGGACATTGGCGTTCACCGCATCCTGCTCGGCCTTCGCCTCGGACTCGGCCTTCTGGTCCGTGTCGGCGTCCTGCTCGACCTTCTGGGCCTGACCAGACCCGCCACAGCCGTACCCGCAGTCGGAGTCGGCCTTCTGGTCCTGATCAGCGTCCTGCTCGGTCTTGGCCTCGTTCGAGGCCTCGGACTCGGCCTCGTTCTCGGCCTCCTGCTCGGCGGAGCTGTCGCCGCCGCCGTGGCCCTTCTTGTCGCCACCGATGGAAACCGGCACGTTGGCGTTGACCGCATCCTGGTCGGCCTTCGCCTCCGACTCGGCCTTCTGGTCGGTGTCGGCGTCCTGGTCGATTGACTGGTACTGGCCGGAGCCGCCGCAGCCCGCCTTGCAGTCGGACTCGCTCTTCTGCTCCTGGTCAGCGTCCTGCTCGGTCTTGGCCTCGTTCGATGCCTCGGACTCGGCCTCGTTATCGAGCTCCTGCTCGGCGGAGCTGTCCCCGCCGCCCTTCTTGTCGCCGTACTCGTCCTTCTTGCCCTCGTCCTTGCCCTTGTCATCGCCACCGGCGATGGACACGGGGACGTTGACATTGACCGCATCCTGCTTGGCATCCGCCTCGGACTCGGCCTTCTGGTCCGTGTCGGCGTCCTGCTCGACCTTCTGGGCCTGACCAGACCCGCCGCAGCCGTACTCACAGTCGGAGTCGGCCTTCTGGTCCTGATCAGCGTCCTGCTCGGTCTTGGCCTCGTTCGATGCCTCGGACTCGGCCTCGTTGTCGAGCTCCTGCTCGGCGGAGCTGTCCCCGCCGCCCTTCTTGTCGCCGTACTCGTCCTTCTTGCCCTCGTCCTTGCCCTTGTCATCGCCACCGGCGATCGACACGGGGACGTTGGCGTTGACCGCATCCTGCTTGGCCTCCGCCTCGGACTCGGCCTTCTGGTCGGTGTCGGCGTCCTGCTCGATCGACTGGTACTGGCCGGAGCCGCCGCAGCCCGCCTTGCAGTCGGACTCGCTCTTCTGCTCCTGGTCAGCATCCTGGTCGGTCTCGGCCTTGTTCGATGCCTCGGACTCGGCCTCGTTATCGAGATCCTGCTTGGCGGAGCTGTCACCGCCGTACACGTCGCCGCCACCGATCGAAACCGGCACGTTGGCGTTGACCGCGTTCTGCTTGGCCTTTGCCTCGGACTCGGCCTTCTGGTCGGTGTCGGCGTCCTGGTCGATCGACTGGTACTGGCCGGAGCCGCCGCAGCCCGCCTTGCAGTCGGACTCGCTCTTCTGCTCCTGGTCAGCATCCTGGTCGGTCTCGGCCTCGTTGGACGCCTTCGAGTCGGCCTCGTTGTCGAGCTCCTGCTTGGCCGACGAGTCCCCGCCGTAAACGTCGCCGCCGCCGATCGAAACCGGCACGTTGGCGTTCACGCCGTTCTGGTACGCGTCTGCCTTGGACTCGGCCTTCTGCTTCGTGTCCGAGTCCTGCTCGATCTTCTGGGCCTGACCGGACCCGCCGCAGCCGTACTCACAGTCGGAGTCGGCCTTCTGCTCCTGGTCGGCGTCCTGGTTGGTCTCGGCCTCGTTCTCGGCCTTCGAGCTCGCCTTGTTGTCAAGGTCCTGCTCGGCGGAGCTGTCTCCGCCGTAGACCTTGCCGCCGGCGATCGAAACCGGCACGTTGGCGTTCACGCCGTTCTGATACGCGTTCGCCTTCGAGTCGGCCTTTTGCTCGGTGTTGGCGTCCTGGTCGATCGACTGGTACTGGCCGGAGCCGCCACAGCCCGCCTTGCAGGAGGACTCGCTGGTCTGATCCTGGTCGGCGTCCTGGTTGGTCTCGGCCTCGTTCGACGCCTCGGACTCGGCCTCATTGTCGAGATCCTGAGTCGCCGAGCTGGAGCCGCCAGGGCGCGAATTACCGAGGTTCATCCCGCCGACGGAGACCCCGTCGCCGGAGACGGAAACCGGGACGTTGGCGTTCACGCCGTTTTGATCGGCGGTCGCCTCGGACTCGGCCTCTTGCTCGGTACTCGAATCCTGGTCCAGGGACTGGGCCTGGCCGGCGCCGCCGCAGCCGTAGCTACAGGACGACCCGGCAGTCTGGCTCTGGGAGCCTGACTGGTTCGTCGTACTGCTGTTGGAGGCCTGAGAGTCGGCCTTGTTGCCGGCGGACTGGTCGGCGGTGCTCTGCGCGAACGCAGGAGCGGATCCGCCGATCGCCAGCACCAAGACGGTGACGCTCAGCGCGATGAGTCGGGAGCTCATCCACCTCCTCCTTTCGATACGTGGTTTGCACTTGTCGCGGGCGCAATGCGCGCCCGCCGGACGGCAAGTGCGCGCCCGGCGTATCGAAAGACGAGGGAGCGGCCACTTCGGACTCCCGCGTTGCGGCGGCCACTCCTAGTCGCAGCAGGGCGTCACAGGCTCCAACCGCTCCGAACACGAAGCGAAGGGGGGTTTGAGCGAGACGTCCGGCTGTTGGGACTCGTGTGAGCACCGGCGCATAGCTTGTACATAGATCGCGAGAGGTCGCCAGCGATTTGCGATTTACGCAGCCGAGCCTTGCGTAACCCGTACGCAAATCCGCGCTGTAGCGGGCTATTTGGGGCTTCGTCCGCCCTTTGGCGCGTGTCGCTTGGAGGTGGATTTCTCGACCTGAGGCAGGTCCTCCACCTTCTTCGAGCGGGTGCGGCGCCTGTAGCCGGCGGCGGTCTGCACGCTCGAGGGACGCCACTCCGTCCCGCCTCTCGGCGTCGGCACTCCCTCTTTGTTCAGGACGTCGGCGATGGCCTGGAGCGTCATGCCGTCGGCCCGCATGGCGGCGATCCGCTTGCGAATGTCGGGCCAGTCTCCGGCGGCGGAGCTCCCGCTCGACTCGCGACGCTTCGAGCGTGCCGCGGCAAGCCCCTTGCGGGTCCGCTCCGAGAGTCGCTCGCGCTCCCAGCCGGCCACCGAGGCGAGCGCGTTGGCGGTCGCACGGCCGGCGGGATTCGCGGTGTCGAGATCGAGGTCGACCGCAACCAGGCGGACCCCATTACGCTCGAGCCACTGGACGATCGTCCCCAACTCCGCCACCGAGCGGCTGAGGCGGTCGAGTCCTGTGACGACGAGGCAGGAGGCGTCGCCGGCGGCGATCCGCTCGATCAGGTATGAGAGGCCGGCGCGGTCTAGCGCCTGGCCCTTCTCGGGCTCGCGTTCCCGTACGACCTCGATGAGCTCGAGGTTCAGCCGCTTGGCGCACCGGCTGATGGCCCGCTTCTGGGCGTCGAGCTCGGCGGTGCTCGTGCCCTCTGCGTTCACGCTCGCGTACCCCACGGCGCGCACGGCCTCCGCGGCGGGAGCGACCGCGGGCTCATCGGGCGGCCGACGCTCGGCGGGCCGCTGCTCGGTTGGCATAGACGGCGCCGCCACCTCCTCCTCTGCCGCCGTGGCGGCGCCCCCGCGCGGAGAGACCGCCAGCCGCCCGCTCGGGGTGGCGGTGTCGAGGCCCATGTCGATCGCGACCAGCCGTATGTGCGCCCGCTCGAGGCGGTCCACCACGCTCGCCAGCTCGGTCACCTCGCGCGTCAGACGCTCGAGATCGCTCACCACCAGGCACGAGGCCTCGCCGGCGTCCAGCCGCTCGAGCGCGTACGACAGGCCCGGCCGGTCGGCCAACCCATCGGGCTGGTGCTCGCGAACGACGTCGACGAGCGCGAGGCCGAGCTCCTCGCAGGCAGTCTCGATCACCAGCACCTGCTCCGCCACCTCCGGTCCGGTCAGCGGGACATCGGGCGGAACGCTCGCGTATCCGAGCGCGGGCACGCCCCTTCGAAAGCCGGCCCTCCAGGTCCCGTGGGGACCGCTGAAACGAGATCTGGTGGTCAAGTCTGTTGGGGGTGGGACGGCCCCTGCCGCAGTGAAGCGTACCCGCGGGGACGCGGACGCGTCCGCGTCCGCAAGCCACCTGCCGGAATGGGGCTCTTACCCCGAATACGCGCCGCCGATACTCGGCATCGAGGCGGTGATCGCCGGCGCCGGCGACCCGGTCAGCGTCCCGGCCGGCGCGTCCCACAAGTTCTCGAAACGGGGGGCGATCAGACCGCGCAGGTGCGGGTGCAGATCCAGCCCGCGCTCAAGGTGGAGCGCCTGTTCGAGACCGCGGTCGCCCTCGCCCAGGAGGGCCGCACGCTCAACTACCGGGATTCCAAGCCGCTCGACTTCCAAGCCGCTCGACCCGGCACTGTTCGTCCACGAGTTCGGCGACGAGGTCCACGGCGCCTTCCTGCCCGCGTGGGTCCGGCGCGTCACGATGGCCCAGCCCGCCGCGATCGCGCGCAAGCGCCGCCACGCCGAGCGCTACACCCCGCCGCGGCCCCGCCTACGCGCCCGCGTGCGGCCCCGCCGCCATCGGATGGAGCCCCAGATCCGCCGGGTGATTGCAGGGTGATCTCTCACCACAATGGGGGATTGACCCATGGGCGTGAGAGGATTAGGTTCCAGCGCCGAAATCGGCGCTACCCCCGCGCTTCTTGACTAGCCGCCAGCCGCAGTCCCAGGAAGGACCCCGCACAGCCGTGCTTAGGACCGCTAATGCTGCGGGCGGCCGGGTATCCGTCATCGCGGCGGTCGTTTGCGCGGTGATCTTGTTCGGCGCTGCGGAAGCGAGTGCCGCCCCAACCGTGACGGCCGAGTGCACCCCCGCGCCAACTGACTGCTCGGGTTGGTATCGGACGAACGTGTCAATCACCTGGAGGGTCGAGCCATCGACGGCCGTGGTCATGTCGGGCTGCCAAGCGAAGACGTTTACGACCGACACCCCTGGCACGACCGAGTTTTGCCGAGCAAGAGACGCACCACCGGGGACGGGCACTACAACGGTTGAGCAGACGATGAAGGTGGACTTGACAGCCCCGGTGGTGACCGGGGGTGCGCCCGCCCGCGGCGCGGATGCGAACGGGTGGTACAACCACGCCGTTGCGATCACGTTCAGCGGCAGCGATCAGACCTCTGGCATCGACTTCTGCACCTCAACTACGTACGGCGGGCCAGACAGCGCCACGGTCTCGCTCGCTGGCAAGTGCACCGACATTGCTGGCAACGAGAGCAATGTCTTCCCCTACGGGCTTAGGTACGACGAGACCGCGCCGCTCGTGGTTGGCGCGAACCCGGAGCGCTCTGCGAATGCCGCCGGCTGGTTCAACCGGCCCGTGCGCTTCGACATCGTTGGCACCGATGTGACCGCCGGAATCGCCGACTGCCCGTCCGTGACCTACGGTGGCGCGGACTCCGCCACCGCGACCTTTAGTGGAGTCTGCCGCGACCAAGCCGGCAACTCCGCCACCCGCACCTTCGGCCTCAAGTACGACTCGACCCCACCATCAATCTCGGGCCTGCAAACAACGGTCGGGGACCGGCGCGTGGCCCTGCAGTGGACGACCACAGATGCGGATTCCGTCGAGATCGCGCGTACTCCGGGCGTTGGGGCCGAGCAAACCAGCGTCGTGTTCCGAGGCCCGGGCGACCGGTTCCTCGACAGAAAGGTCCGGAACGGCGTCCGCTACCTCTATGAGCTGCGTATCGGGGACGCGGCCAGCAACGGGCGGAGCCGAACCGTAAGCGCCGTCCCGGGGTTCCGTCTTGTCTCCCCGGCGGTGGTGAGGGTTAGGCGCCCGCCGCTGCTGCGCTGGACCCGGGTGCCCGGCGCCCGCTACTACAACCTCCAATTGTCGCGGGGTGGCCGCAAGATCCTGAGCGTCTGGCCCTCGCGTGCCCGTTACCAGCTCAAACGGCGCTGGACTTACGGCGGCAAGGTTCGCCGGCTGGTCCCGGGCCACTATCGGTGGCGCGTGTGGCCCGGCTTCGGCCGACGCTCGAAGGGCAACTACGGCAAGCAGATCGGCCCGGAGACGTTCAGGCTGGTGCGGTGACGCTTCGCGGTCTCCCCACAACTGGGGATTGACCGTCTGCAGTGGACCGGTTAGCGTCGAACAGAACGGCGCTTAACCCCCACGCTTGTCGATGCGCCCGCACATGCAGTACGGGGAAGGCCCTGGCACAGTGGTGCTTGGGTCTGCTGATGTCGCGACCGGTCTTCGAAGAGGCCTCGTTGCCCTTGTCGCGACCATTGTCCTAGTGCTGTCGTTGGGCCCGGCTGAGGCCGAGGCGGCGCCTAGCGTCACCGTCGAATGCACCCCGGCGCCAGCGGATTGCTCAGGCTGGCACCGCTCGAACGTAACAGTCGACTGGACAGTTAGCCCCTCGACCGCCGTGATCATGGCGGGCTGCCAAGACAAGACCTTCACGACTGACACTCCCGGCACCACCGAGTTCTGCAGGGCACGAGACGCGAGCGCGACCGTCACGGTTGAGCAGGACATCAAGGTCGACAAGACCGCCCCCGTGGTAACCGGCGGCACACCAGGTCGCGCTGCCGACGTCAACGGCTGGTACAACCACGCCGTTGGGATCTCGTTCGCCGGCAGCGATCAGACCTCCGGGATCGCTTCGTGCACGTCCACGACGTACGGCGGCCCGGATAGCGGCACCGGTTCCCTGTCGGGCACGTGCACCGACAACGCCGGCAACACGAGCAGCCCGTTCCCCTACGGTCTCAAGTACGACGAGACCGCGCCCGCTGTCGGGGCGGCCACGCCGGAGCGCTCCCCTAACGCGGCCGGCTGGTTCAACCGGCCCGTGCGTTTCGACCTAGCCGGCACCGATGCGACCTCTGGGATCGCCGACTGCCCGTCCGTGACCTACGGCGGCGCCGACTCCGCGACCGCGTCGTTCACCGGCACCTGCCGCGACCATGCCGGCAACTCCGCCAACCGCAGCTTCGGCCTCAAGTACGACTCGACCGCGCCGGCGGTGACCAACGCCCAGGCCGCCCGGGGGACGGACGTGAACGGCTGGTACAACCATCCGGTCGCTGTCTCCTTCAGCGGCTCCGATCAGCTGTCGGGGGTGGACTCCTGCACGGCTCCCACCTACAGCGGCCCCGATGCTGGCGCGGCTTCGGTCGTCGGCACCTGCACCGACAAGGCGGGCAATGTCAGCAGCGCCTCCGCATTCACGCTCAAGTACGACGACACAGCGCCGACGGTGACAGGGGCCGCGCCGGGGCGCCCCGCCGATGTGGACGGCTGGTACAACCAGCCGGTCGCGGTCGCCTTCAACGGCACCGATCAGACGTCCGGGGTCGCCGCGTGCACGAGCGCGACCTACTCCGCGCCGGACAGCGGCACGGCCTCACTGTCGGGCACGTGCAGGGACACCGCGGGCAACGTGAGCAGCTCGTTCCCCTTCGGGCTCAAGTACGACCAGACCGCACCGGTCCTGACCGGCGCGAACCCGGGTCGGCCCGCCAACGCCGCCGGCTGGTTCAACCGGCCCGTCGACTTCTCCATCGCCGCGACCGACGCGACCTCCGGCATCGCGGCGTGCCCGTCGGTGACGTACGGTGGCCCGGACTCGGCGACCGCGTCGTTCAACGGCACCTGCCGCGACCGCGCCGGCAACTCCGCTAGCCGGACCTTCGGACTCAAGTACGACTCGACCGCACCGACGGCGACGAACGCGCAAGCCGCGCGCGGTGCAGACGTGAACGGCTGGTACAACCACGCCGTCTCCATCGCGTTCAGCGGCACCGACCAGCTGTCAGGCATCGACAGCTGCACCACCCGGGACTACGCGGGGCCCGACAGCGTCACGGCCTCGTTGGCCGGGACCTGCACCGACGACGCCGGCAACGTCAGCGCCCCGCTCGCTTTCGGACTGAAGTACGACGGCACCGCGCCGGCGGTAACCGGCGGACAGCCGGGGCGCGCGGCCGATCTGAACGGCTGGTACAACCGCCCGGTCGCGATCGCGTTCGACGGGTCAGACCAGACCTCCGGCATCGACACGTGCACCAACACGACGTACGGCGGCCCGGACAGCGGCGCGGCATCCGTCCCCGGCACCTGTAGGGACAAGGCCGGAAACCTCAGCGGCGCCCTCGGCTTCGGCCTGAAATACGACGCGACCGGGCCGGTCGTGTCCACCGCGACCCCGGGACGAAGTCCCGATGCCAACGGCTGGTACAACCACCCCGTCGCGTTCGCCATCGATGGCACGGACGCGACGTCCGGCCTGGCCGACTGTCCGGCGGTGACCTACAGCTCCCCGGACAGCGCGGCCGGCTCGATCACAGGCCTCTGCCGCGACCGTGCGGGCAACTCCACGACCCGCGCCTTTGGGCTCAAGTACGACTCGACAGCTCCGGTTGTGACCGGCAGCCAGGCGGCCCGCGGCGCCGACGTGAACGGCTGGTACAACCACCCGGTCTCGGTCTCGTTCAGCGGCAGCGACCAGCTGTCCGGCCTGGATACCTGCACCGCCACCACCTACGGCGGCCCGGACGGCGCCGCGGCCTCGGTGCCGGGAACCTGCAGGGACAAGGCGGGGAACGTGAGCGGCCAGTCCGCCTTCGGACTCAAGTACGACGGCACCGCGCCGGTGGTGACCGCGGGACGGCCCGGCCGGGCCGCCGACGTGGACGGCTGGTACAACAACCCGGTCGCCGTCTCGTTCGAGGGCACGGACCAGACGGCGGGCGTCGACTCCTGCACGGCGGCGACCTACACCGGACCCGACAGCGCCACGGCTTCGCTGGCCGGCAGGTGCACCGACAAGGCCGGCAACCTGAGCGCCTCGTTCCCATTCGGCTTGAAGTACGACGCCAACGGACCGGTTGTGACCGCGGCGAACCCGGAGCGGCAGCCCAACGCGGCCGGCTGGTTCAACCGGCCGGTGCGGTTCGACATAACCGGCACCGACGCGACCGCCGGCGTCGCGGACTGCCCATCGGTGACCTACAGCGGGCCGGACACGGCCACGGGACCGGTGACCGGGCGGTGCCGCGACCGCGCGGGCAACCTCTCCAGCCGTGACTTCCCGCTGAAGTACGACACCACGGTCCCTGCGGTGACCGGCGCCACGCCGGGCCGTCCGCCCAACGGCGCCGGCTGGTACAACGCCGCGGTCTCGGTCGCGTTCCACGGCACCGATCAGCTGGCGGGCATCGACACCTGCACAACACGGGACTACGGGGGGCCCGACAGCGCCACCGCCACCATGACCGGGACCTGCACCGACGACGCCGGCAACGTCAGCGCCCCGCTTGCCTTCGGGCTGCGCTACGACGCGACCGCGCCGGTCGTTACCGGAGGCCGGCCCGGGCGAGAGCCGGATCTGAACGGTTGGTACAACCGTCCGGTCTCGATCGCGTTCGACGGCTCGGATCAGACCTCGGGCGTCGACGGCTGCACCAGCACGACGTACAGCGGCCCGGACAACGGCGCGGCATCGGTCTCGGGCACGTGCAGCGACAAGGCCGGAAACCTCAGCGGCGGGCTCGGCTTCGGCCTCAAGTACGACGACACGGATCCAGCGGTGACCGGAGCACACGCCGAGCGGGCGCCCGATCATGGCGAGTGGTTCACGAAGCCCGTGCGCTTCGACTTCACGGGAACGGATGCCTTGTCGGGGCTGCTCGAATGTCCCCCGGTCATCTACTCGGGACCCGATAGCCGCGACGCGGGCGTGACCGGCCAGTGCAGGGACCGCGCGGGCAACCTCTCCAGCCGAGCGTTCCCGCTCAGCTTCGACGCCACCGCACCGCCGCTAACCGACGTGAAGGCCACTCCCGGGGACCGCACCGTCACCCTGAGTTGGAACACCACCCCGGATGCTGAGGTCGTGCAGATCCTTCGCACGCCGGGCCTCGGGCTTGGCGCCGCGAGCGTGTTGTTCCGCGGCCTGGACGTGGTCTTCGTGGACTGGAACGTCGAGAACGGCACCCAGTACGCGTACGAGGTGCGGGCGGAGGACGCCGCGGGCAACGCCGGCAGCGAGACCGTCAGCGCCATCCCGGCCGCCCCGCCGCCCAGCGTTGGAGTCGGCGGCGGCGGCGTCGGCGTGATCGGCCCTGGGCCAGGGCCGGGACCCGCCTCCACCGGCGGGCAGGCGCCGGGCGGCACCACCCCACGCCGCGGCCTCATCGCACCGCTGCCCGGGGCCATCGTCGAGCCTGGCCATCCGCCGCTGCTTCGGTGGACGCCCATGCGCCGCGCGCGCTACTACAACGTGCAGCTGTTCCGGGGCGGCCGCAAGGTGCTGAGCGCCTGGCCGTCGCGTCCGCGTTATCAGCTCAAGCAGCGCTGGAGCTTCCGCGGCAAGCGGCAGCGGCTGACGCCCGGCGACTACCACTGGATCGTGTGGCCCGGCTTCGGACCGCGCTCGAAGACGAACTACGGCAAGCAGATCGGGCGCAGTACGTTCGAGGTCCGCCGCTAGGTCCTCGGCCAAGCAGGGGCCGGACGGCGGATGAGCGCGGTCTCATGGCGCTCTCAGGACCATCTCATGTCCGACTGAGAGGGTCTGAGGCTGGGTAGCCGATGCGAGAGATGTATTCGGATTCAGACGACACCCCGACGGCGGGACTGCGGGCGATCTTCCAGGGCGCGAGGAGCTTCGGCCTGAGCGAGGAGGATGCCTGGCGGACAGTCGACGACGTGCTGCATTACCTGGGAACGGACGCCACGGTCGCCGACTATCTCGACGAGCTCACGGGCGCGATGGCGCGCGGCATCCTCTCCACGGCCCGGCAGCAAACCGCTCCCGGCGAGCCCGGCAGCGCGTCCCAGGAGCCGCGGGTCCCTTCCGAGCAGGAGGTCCTCTAGGCCGCGGCCGTCCTGTGGCTCTTGCCGAACCGCAGGTAGAGGGACGGCAGGACGAACAGGTTCAGCAGGGTGGCGGTCACGAGGCCACCGAGGATGACGATCGCCATCGGGTGCTCGATCTCATGGCCGGGGATCGCTCCGGGCACGGCCAGGGGTACGAGCGCGAGCGCGGTCGCAGAAGCGGTCATCAGGATCGGCGCCAGCCGCTCCTTCGCACCGCGCAGGACGAGCCCGGGCCCGAATGGCTCCCCCTCGTTGCGCTCCAGATGCTGGAAGTGGCTGATCATCAGGATGCCGTTGCGGGCCGCGATCCCGAACACCGTCAGGAACCCGACCAGCGAGCCGAGCGACAGTACCCCGTCGCCGAACCAGACGGCGAGCACGCCTCCGACCAGGGCCATCGGCAGGAGCAGGAACGTCAGCACGGCCAGCCGTAGGCTGCCCAATGCAGCGTGCAGCAGCAGGAAGATTGCGATCGCCGCGGCGATCCCGAACACGAGCAGGCGGTCCTGCGCCGCGTTCAGCTCCGTGGACTCCCCCAGCACCTCGGCGTGGTACTCGCGCGGGAACCTCACGCCGTCCACGGCGTCCTCCACTTCGTCCACGACCGACGCCAGGTCACGACCCGCCACGTTGGCGCCGACGTCGATCCGGCGCGACTGCTGCTCGCGCTCGACGTGGTTGGGTGTCGGCCCCACGCGCACGTCTGCCACCTCGTCGAGCCGGACCTGCCCGCCGTCCGGGGTATCGATCGGAAGCGCCTCGACGTCGCTCAGGCTGTTGCGCGCCGACGGGATGCTCCACACATGCACGTCGTATGCCTTGCCGCCGATGAAGATGTCGCTGACCTCCTCGCTCGCCAGCAGCGTTGACGACTGCCGGCGCACGTCGCCGGGCTTCAGGCCGTGGCCGCGGGCCGCCTCGAGATTCAGCTCCACCTCGATGTGGGGCAGGTCCTCGGCGAAGTCCGGGTGTGCGTCGATCACGCCGTCGACCTTGGCGATCCGCTCGGTGATCTCGTCCGCCTTCTCACGAAGGACCGGCAGCTCTGGGCCGAAGATGCGCACCACGATCGACTCGCTCGTCCCGGTCAGGACCTCCTTGATCCGCTCTCGCAGATAGGTCTGGACGTCCCGGTAGAGCCCGGGGTATCCCTCCACGGTCCTGTGGACCGCGTTGAGCGTCTTGTCGTAGTCGACGTCCTCGCTGACGCTGATCCAGTTCTCGCCGAAGTAGACGCCGTAGATCTCGTCTGAGAGCAGCGCCTGCCCGATGTGGGAGCCGCAGTTGCGCACACCTGGGATCTCGCGGAGGTCACGGCAGGCCCGCACCGAGATCCGCTTCTCCTCGTCGGCGCCCGTGGCCGGCTCCGTGAGCCAGTGCATCAGGAAGTCCCGCTCCTTGAAGTTGGGGAGCAGCTGGGAGCCCAGGGTCGGGTAGATCACCAGCCCCGCCAGCATGAGCACGGCGGCCGTCAGGATCGCGGGATTGGGCCGGCGGATGATCCGTTCGAGGATCGCGCCGTAGCCCCGCTTTAGCACCCGCAGCAGCGGGGAGTCGCCCTGCCGCAGGCGTCCCCTCGACAGGAGCAGCAGGCACAGCGCCGGCGTAACGGTGAGCGCCACCACCATCGACACCAGAACCGCCAGGCCGTACGAGAGCACCAGCGGCTGGAAGAACGACCCGGACAGGCCCTGGAGGAAGAGGACCGGCACGATCGCGACGACGTTGATGACGGTCGCGTAGGTGATCGCGCTGCGCACCTCGACGGAGGCGTCGAGCACCACCCGGAACGTCGAGACGTCGAGGCCGTCCGCACGGGCCTGTCTGAGACGCCGGACGATGTTCTCGACGTCGATGATCGCGTCGTCCACCACCACCCCGATGGCGACCACCAGCCCGGCCAGGACCATCACGTTGATGCTCCGGTCGGTCAGGTCGAGGATCACGATCGCCGCGATCAGGGACAGCGGGATGGCGATCAGGCTGATGAAGGCCGTGCGCCACTCGAACAGGAAGGCGGCGATGATGAAGATCACGAGCAGCACGCCGATGAGCAGCGCCCGCTCGAGGTTGTCGATCGACTGCTCGATGAACGTGGCGGGCCGGAAGATCGTGGTGTCGATCGCCATCCCCGGCAGCCCCGGGCGAAGCTCCTCGATCGCGTCCTCGACTCCCCGCGTGACCTCCATCGTGTTGGCGCCGCGGAACTTCTGAACGATCAGGAGCAGGCCGTCGCCCTCGTTCACCACGCCCTCGCCCCAGACCGGCTGGTGGTCCTCGCGCACCGTGGCCACATCGGACAGCCGCAGCACGCGGCCGTTTCGCTCCACGAGCGGCACCTCGCCGAGCTCCTTCGGCCCGACGATCGGCTGCACGTGCCTGACGTTCATCCGCTCGCCGCCCGACTCGATGAAGCCCCCGGTACCTACGGCGAAGCTGTTGGTGTACTGCAGCACACCGGCGTCCACGGCGTCGGCGCTGACGTCCATGACCCGCTCGAGCGAGACGGCGTTCTCCGCCAGCTTGGCTGGATCGACCTGAACGTGGCGCTGCTGGAGGCGCTCGCCGTAGATGTCGACCGCTGCCACGCCCGGCACGCGGAGGAGGCGCTGCCGGATCTTCCAGTAGCTGATCGAGGACATCTCGACGAGGTTCAGCTCATCCGAGGAGAGCCCGATCTTCATGATGCGACTGGTGGCCGAGAGCGGCGGCATGATGAACGGCGGGCTCGCCCAGGTCGGAAGCGTGGGGGTGACCTGCGCGATCCGCTCCTGAACCAGCTGACGGGCTTGCAGCTCGTCCGTCCCGCGCTCGAAGATCAGCTGGATCGAGGAGAGCTGGGATACCGACTTCGAGCGCAGCTCATCGAGGCCGGGAATCCCGTTCAGCTGCTGCTCGATCGGGACGGTGATCAGCTGCTCGACCTCGGTCGACGAGTTGCCGAGCGCGATGGTCTGGATCTCGACCCGTGGCGGGGCGAACTCGGGGAAGACGTCGACCCTGGCGCTCGGAATCTGCGCGATCCCGTACGCCATGACGGCCGCTGCGGTGAACAGCACCAGCCACCGGAACCGCAGGCTTCGGGCGACGATCCAGCGCATCAGCCAGGACTCCCGCGCTCGATCAATGGCTTGCGACCTCGAGCTCGGTTCCGTACACCTCGGTCGCGCCGACCGTGACGACCTCGGTCCCGACCGGCGGCCCGGCGGTGAGGAACACCCGGTTTCCAACTATGTGGTCGACCTCCACCTCCTCGCGCAGGTACTGGAGGGGCTTGGTGGCCGTGTAGACGTACGTCTTCCCGTCGGGTGCGTACAACAGGGCCGCGTACGGCGCGACCTTCAGCTTTCCGCGGCGGCCGACCGCCTCCGTCTGCAGGCCGACCCGCTCTGCGCCCTCCGCAGTGAACGTCACCCGTTTGAGGTCGGTGCCCTTGACCGGCTCGATCTTCGAGGGCTCATAGCCGGTGGCCGTCTCCGTCTCGACCTCGGTACATCCTCCGAGCGCCAGCACGGCGGCGACAAGCAACGGGACGGCGAAGGCCCGCCCGACCCGCTGTCTACACCGCCGGCTCACGCCGATCCGCCGTTGCCGGCGTTGCCGCGTCGGCCGCCCAGCGTTGCAGCAGCTCGTCCTCGGGCGACGCTTTCGGCTCGGCGCCGCCGAAGCGAAGGAAGAGGGCGGGCAGCACGAACAGGCTGAGCAGCGCCGAGGACACGAGCCCGCCCAGGACGACGACGGCCATAGGATGCACGACCTCGAGGCCGGGCATCGTGCCGGCGATCACGAACGGCAGCATCGCGGCCGCCGTGGCCGCGGTAGTCGTGAGGATCGGGGCGAGGCGCTCCCGCGCGCCTCGCTCCACGAGGTCGGGACCGAAGGGGGCGCCCTCCCTTCCTAGGCCCTTGAAGTGAGTGATCAGGAGCACACCGGTGCGAGTGGCGAGCGCGAAGACGGCAAGGAGGCCGATGAACGAGCCGAGCGACAGCTCCGCCCCGGCGATCAGGGCCGCCAGCACGCCGCCCACCAGGGCGACCGGCAGGGCGAAGAACACCGGCACGGCCAACCGCCAGCTCCTGAAGGCCGCCTGCAAGAGCAGGAAGGCCGCCATCGCGGCGGCGATGGCGAAGGCGATGATCTGGGTGCTGTTGATCTCCTCCCCGGTGGTCTCCTGCAGGACCTCCGCGTGGTACTCGAGCGGGAAGGTGAGATTGGCGAGCCGGTCCTCGATGTCGGCGGCCACAGACTCGAGCGAGCGGCCGCTCACGTCGGCGACCACGTCGAGGTAGCGCGAAACGGCGTCACGCTCGATCACGATCGGCGTTTGCGTAACCCGCACGTCAGCCACCTGACCCAGGCGCAGGTGACCGCCGTTCGTCCCGTCGATCAGCAGGTTGCGCACGCTGGCGACGCTCTGGCGCGTGGCGGGCACGCCCTGGACGATCACGTCGAACACCTTCTGCTGCTCGAAGATGCTGCCGACCTGGATGCCCTGGAGCAGCGTGCCCTCAGCGCGACGCACGTCCCCTGGCTTCACGCCGAAGCCGCGGGCGCGGGTGAGGTCCGTCTCGATTTCGATGCTGGGCTGCGTGACGGGCAGCTCGACGCGCGGATCGGCGACGCCGTCCACGCCGGCCACGACTCGCTGCACCCGCCCCGCCTCGCGGCGGAGCGTGTCGAGGTCCTGACCGAAGACGCGTACGACGAGCGGGTCCTCGGTCCCGGTGAGCACGCTGAGGCCATCTCCGTCGACCGGGTTGTCGCCGTCGTCGAGTGCTCCGACGTCCTTGATCCTCTGGGCGGTGTACGTCACGACGTCGTGGTCGACCCCTCGGGCCTGGTCGACGACGTCCTCGATGGACGAGACAGTCGCGTCGTAGTCCGCGTCGGAGTCGACCGAGACCCAGAGCTCGCTCGAGTTGACGTCGACGATCTGATCGCCCGTCTTGGCGCGCCCGACGTGTGCGCCGACGTTGTCCACGCCGGGGAGGTCCCGCAGCTGCCGGCTCAAGCCGGTCGTGACCGCGGTCATCCTCGGGTTCGACGTCCCGGGCTCGCCGTCCAAGCGCACGAGCACGTCGCGGTCCTTGAACGACGGAATCAGCGACGTGCCCATCAGCGGTAGCACGGCGAGGCCGGCGACGACGGCGACTCCAACGGCGATCAGCGCCGTTCGCGGCCTGCCAATGAACCGCGACAGGGCGGCCGAGTAAGGCGCTGCAATGCGTGCCACCAGCGGCGGCTCCCCGGCGCCGGGCGATCCCCTCGAGAAGAGGAGCAGGCTGAGCGCCGGGGTGAGCGTCAGGGCCACCAGCATTGCCGCCGCGACCGCGAGCGCGTAGGAGAGAGCCAGCGGCTCGAGGAAGGCACCCGGCCTGCCCTCCATCACCACAACGGGGACGATCGCGAGCAGCGCGATCAGGGTCGCGTAAGCCAGCGGGCTCCGCATCTCCTGCGAGGCCTCGAGCACCACGTTGGCGACCGACGTGTCGGCCCCCTTGGCGCGGCGCTCGCGAAGCCGTCTCGCAACGTTCTCGACGCTGACCACCGCGTCATCGATGACAACGGCGATGGCGACCGCAAGGCCGGCGAAGGAGATGGCGTTGAAGCTCTCGCCGAGCAGATCGACCACGAGCGCCGCCGCCACGAGCGACACCGGAATCGTCACGAGCGCGATAAGCACCGTACGCCACTGGAGGAGGAAGGCGGCCACGATCAACGCCATGAGCAACGCGGCGATGATCAGGGTCAGCCTGAGGTTGTCGATGGCGTCCCCGATCAGGGTCGCCGGCCGGAAGACGGACGTATCCGTGCGCAGGCCGGCGAGACCGGGCGCGAGCTCGTCGAGCGCTTCCTCGACCCCCTCGGTCACCTCGCGCGTGCTCGCGCCCGGGAACTTCTCGACAACAAGCAACAGGCCATCGCCATCGTTGACGACCGCGTCGCCGATCAGCGGCTGATGGCCCACCTTGATGTCCGCGACGTCGGTCAGGCGCAGCCTGCCGCCAGTCTCCTCGACCGGCACCTTTCCGAGCTCCTCCGGGTCCGCGAGCTTGTCGAGGACGTTGCGGACTTGGAGCCTCTGCTGCGGGGTGTCGATGAACCCGCCCGTCCCCGGCGTCGAGCCCTCCAGGAAGCTGAGCGGCGACACCACTTGAGCGTTCCCCGCCGTCTTGATGACCTGGTTCAGCGTGACGTTCTTGTCACGCAGGTTCTCCGGGTCGACCTGCACCTGGAGCTGCTGGTCACGCTGGCCCCACATCGCAACGTTCGCCACGCCGGGCACGCCCATCAGGCGCGGGCGCACGGTCCAGCGCGCGATCACCGAACGCTGGATCGGCGTGAGCTTGTCCGAGGCGAGACCGATCATCAACACGCGGCTCGACGACGACAGCGGCTGGAGCAGCGTCGGGGCCTCCGAGACGTTCGGAAGCGCGTGTGCCTGCGTCAAGCGCTCCTGGACGAGCTGACGGGCCTGGTACACATCGGTGCCGGGCTCAAAGACCAGCACGATCGAGGAGAGACCGGGCACCGACTCCGAGCGGATCACATCCACGCCCTGTACGCCGTTCAGCAGGTCGGCCTCGAGCGGAACCGTGATGAGCTGCTCGACCTCCTCCGCCGAGAGGCCCAGCGCCTCGGTCTGGATCTCCGCGTAGGGCGGGCTGAACTCGGGGAGGACGTCCACCGGCGCGTCGCGCAGCTGCACGACGCCGACGACCATGATCCCCACAGCGATCCCGACGACGAGAAGCCGGAACCTCAGGCTCGACCGGACGATCGCGCGGATCATTGCCGCATACGTCCGTCTACCGTGAGCGCCGACGCTTCGGCTTCGCCGTCACCCTGACGACCTTGCGGGTGCGCTTGCCCGCCTTCGGCTTGGTCTTGGTGACCCTGCCCTTGCCCTTGACCTTGTACCTGCACTTGGCGCGCTTCAGCTTCTTGACGGCCTTCTTGACGGTGAGGCCCTTGACCTTTGGCACCTTGCACTTCTTCCTCAGGAGCGGCTTCACGGGCGGCGGGGTCACCGGAGCGGCCGGCGGAGCGGTCGCGATCCGGCCGATCTTGTGCGCCGCGAACTCCGTGAACCAGAGCGCGCCGTCCGGCCCCGCCGTGATGTCGGAGGGCTCGCTTCCCGGAGTGGGAACCGCGAAGTGGTTGGTGATGGCGCCGGCCGTGGTGCTGCGGCTGATCGCGTTGCCGACCGACTGGGTGAACCAGAGCGCCCCGTCGGCCCCGCCGGTTATGGCGGACGGCGCGGCTCCGGCGCCGGGATATTCGGTGATCGTCCCGCTCGTCGAGATCTGGGCGATCTGGCCCACCGCCGACTCTGTGAACCACAGTCCTCCGCCGGGTCCCATCGTTATGCCGGTGGGCTCTGCCCCCGGGGTTGGGACGGGGTAGTGGGCGGTGATATCACCGTTGACAGTGATCCGGCCGATCGAGTTTCCGAGCGATGCGGTGAACCACAACGCGCCATCGGGCCCGGCGGCGATGTCCTGGGCTCCGGAGGCGGCACCCGAGAAGGTGGTGACCAAGCCGCCGGTCGTGATGCGACCGATCAGGTTCGCTCCCGGGGCGGTGAACCACAGGTTGCCGTCCGGGCCGCGCGTGATCGCGTCCGGTCTTGACCCCGGTGGGCTCACGGTGTACTCGGCGGTCACCACGCCATTCGGGGCCATGACGCCGATCTGGTCGTCGCGTGGCTGGGTGAACCACAGGTTGTTGTCGGGCCCGACCGTGATCTGATCGAGCGCAGGAACGGTCGGGTCCGTGGGTATTGGCCCGTTGGTGCTGACCGGGAAGTGGTTGGTGACGACCCCCGCAGTGGTGATCCGGCCGATCGTGCTGGTGCCCTCCTCGACGAACCACAGGGCGCCGTCGGGTCCAGCCGTTATCCCACCGGGATTCACGCCGGGCGCCACGGAGAACTCGTCAATCGCCGCCGCGGCCGCCGGCATCGCGAGCATCGCCGCCAGGCCGGCCGCAAGTCCGCGGAGAACGGATCGGGCTCTCGTCGCGACCCCTGCAGCTCGCGGGCCAGGCGACATTCGTTGCTCCTCTCAGACGGACGTTCAGGGCGGCAGCCACCTTCGGGCCGTGCCCGATTGGGGGCCGCCGGGCGGAGACCAATTGAGCACGAACGCAGAGCGGGCGCAAGAAATCTCCTCAATGCGGGTGACGGAGATAGCTACTTCGAGTGTGGCCCGCGCGCGCGTGCTGAACGACACTGGGTCGTGGCATGAGACTCCCTGCCGTGGTGTTGCTACTGCTTGGCGTCGCCGCCGCGGGAGCCGCGGCAGGCCCGGCAAGCGCACAGTCCGGGACGCCCCCATGCCCGCGCGCGGTGGACTTCGCGCAAGCCGAATTCCCCCCACACCCGGTGATCGACAACACGTGGCTTCCGCTGACGCCCGGCACGCGCCTGACCCTCGAGGGTCGCGCGAACCGCGGCGGAGGGCCGCTCCCTCACACCGTGTCCTTCACCACCACCGACATCACCAAGGTCATCAACGGTGTGAACACCCTGGTCGTCTACGACGTCGACATAAACGAGGGCGAGCTCGCCGAGGCCGAGCTGGCCTTCTTCGCGCAGGACACGAACGGCAATGTCTGGAACCTCGGCGAGTACCCGGAGGAGTTCGACGGCGGTGACTTCGTCGGAGCACCCAACACCTGGATCTCCGGCCTGGCCGACGCCGAGGGCGGAATCCACATGGTCGCGGACCCGCAGGTGGGCCAGCAATGGCTGCAGGGCTGGGTGCCCTCCATCGAGTTCCTCGACTGCGCTCGGGTCTACACCATCCGGCACCAGGTCTGCGTGCCCTTCAGCTGCTACAGCCCTTACCTCCGGACCAATGAGCGCAGCCCGCTCGATCCCCTGGGGGGGATCCAGACCAAGTACCACGCCAAGGGCGTGGGGATCGTCCAAGTCGGGGCTGTGGATGACCCTGAGGGAGAGACCCTCGTGCTGACAGATCGGGCGCAGCTCGGGCCTGGGGAGATGATGGCCGCCCGCGTCGCGGCGATGGACCTCGACGAACGCGGCTACTTCACGAGCAGTGTGTACGCGATGACACCGCGGGCCCAGCTTCCACCCGGGGTGGTCCTGCCGCCGAGGAACACAGCGAGTCAGCGTGGCAATTCAGGCTCCGGGGGGGCCGGTGGGAACTCGTCCGGATCGGGATCCCGAAAGCGGGGCGCGAGGTACACGGCGAAGGTGGACCACCCGCTCGTCCCGCTCACAACGGTCCGCAAAACGGTCTTCACGGGCTTCGAGGGCGACACCAGGACCCGAGTGGTGAGCCGCGTGCTGAAGAAGACCCGGCGCGTGGCAGGGGTGCGCGTGGCGATCGTCGACGTGCGGGAGTTCGAGGACGGGGAGCTCGTCGAGCACACGCGCGACTACTACGCGCAGGACCGGAAGGGCAGGGTCTGGTACTTCGGCGAGAGCGTCGACGACATCGAGAACGGCAAGGTCGTCGGCCACGAGGGCCAGTGGTTCGCCGGCAAGAACGGCGCGAAGCCGGGCCTGTTCATGCCCGCCAAGCCGAAGGTCGGCAAGGTGTTCGAGCAGGAACGCGCGCCCGGCGTTGCGGAGGACCGCTCGAAGGTGGTGGCGGTGGGGCTCGACGTGACGACCGCCGCCGGGCGGTTCGACGGCTGCATCAAGACGAGGGACTTCGCGCCGCTCGACAAGAGGACGGAGTTCAAGTTCTACTGCGCGGGCGTGGGACTCGTGCGCGAGAAGCCTGCGGATGGGCGGCTGGACCTGGTGCGCTATCGCTGAGCGCTCACGACTGCGCCCGTGCCCTCCCGGGCCGAGCGGGACGTCTGAGCCATGATCGCCGGTAGGCAAAGCGTGGCGCTCGGCCTTGCCCTCGTGGTGCTGCTCGCACTGGGGGCGTGGGTCGCGGGGCGGCAGATCCGCTCGCCGGCCCAGGTGGCCGCCGAGACCGCCGCTCCCCAGCCAAGTCCCATCACGGTCCCCGTCGAGCGGCGTGTGCTCGCGAGTCAGGTCATCGCGCGCGGCACCGTCCGGTATGGCTCTCCGCAGCCGGTCGTGCTCGCGGCGTCAGACGTGAAGCAGAGCGGCGGCGACAGTGAGATCGTCACCACACCTCCCCGGCGGGGGGCGAGCGTGGGTGAGGGCACCATCGCGATGACGGTGTCGGGACGCCCGGTCTTCGTACTCCAGGGCGTGATGCCGTCCCACCGCGACCTCGGTCCCGGCACCCGCGGCCCGGACGTCGCGCAGCTCGAGGGCGCGCTGGTGCGCCTCGGCTTCTCCCCCGGAAGCGTCGACGGTGTCTACGACGGCGACACGGGTGCCGCGGTTGCCGCCTGGTACGAAAGCCAGGGCTGGCAGCCGTTCGGCCCGACCGACATCCAGTTCGAGCAGCTGCGCTCCGCGAACGCCGCCGCGGCTGCGGCCCGCGACCTGCATCTTCAGGCCCTACTGGCGATCCGAAACGCCGCGCAGGGCGTCATGCCGGGCGAGATCGCGCAGGCGCGCATAGACGTGGAGACGGCACGCGACGGGATCGACAACGCCGAGCTCCGCCTGAAGACCGAGCGGATCAAGGCCGACGATGCAAGGCGGGCGGCGCAGGGGACCACCGCCATCACCCTCGCCGTGGAGGGCGCCCGGCGCGACAACCAGCTCGCTCTGGCGGACGTCGGCTTGAAGCAGGCCGTGCTCAACAAGGCGATCGACGCGCAGACGGAGGCGGTGCGGACCATCGCCGAAGCCCCTCCCGACACCACACCCGGCGAGCAGATCGCCCTACAGGCTGCCTATCGGCAGGCCACCGACGACGTCGCCGTGGCCCGGCTCGATCTCCGGGCCGCCCGCAGGTCAGCCGCCGCCACCGAGGCCGCGGGAGAGGATGCGATCGCCAAGGCCCGGGCCGCCCGACGGCTGGCGATCAGTGCTTCTCGCACGGCCGCCGCGCGGGTCGTGCGGGCCGAGCAGGCGGTGGCCACAGCGCGCCGTCAGGCGGATCTGGCCGGCCTCCGGCTTCAGATTCTGAGCAGGCCGGGGGACACGTCGTTGCAGCGGCGCCTGAGTCAGTCGGCGGCCCGCGAGGCCCGCGAGACGAAGACCGACGCGGCACGGATCGCCAGCAGGCTCGGCATCGTCGTGCCGGCCAACGAGGTGCTGTTCTTCGGCTCACTTCCCCTGCGGGTGGACTCGGTCCGCGTGCGTCGCGGCGACAGCGTCACCACCAACGTGATGACCGTCAGCAACTCGCGCCTCGCCATCGACTCCTCGCTCTCACTTAACGACGCCGAGCTGGTCAGGCGGGGCGCGCGGGTCACGATCGAGGAACCGGATCTCGGCGTGCGGACGACCGGAGTGGTGACTCAGGTGGCGGACCGGCCCGGGACGCACAAGGTGGACCCGTCACGGGTGTACCTGGAGGTCGCACCCGGCACGGCGCCCACGCAGCTCGTCGGCGCCTCGGTGAAGCTGACCATCGCGGTCAAGACCACGCAGGACGCCGTTCTGACGGTGCCGGTCAACGCGCTCTCCGTCGGCGCCGACGGCCGCTCTCGGGTCGAGCGTCAGGATGCGGGCGGACAGACCGAGTACGTGGACGTCGAGCCGGGGCTCGCCGCCCACGGGCTCGTGGAGGTGCGCCCCGTGAGCGGCCCGCTCCAGGCTGAGGACCTCGTCGTCGTCGGCGCCAGGGGCGCCAGAGCTGTCAGGGGCGGCGGTGGGCCCTGACTCCCTCCCGCGGGCCAGGCCGCTAACAGTGCATCCGGCTTCGGCCGACGGGTGGCCCGAGGGCGGCGAGGGCGTCCCCGTGGTGGAGCTGCGTGGGGTGGCTCGGATCTACGGCAGCGACCCGCCGGTGGAGGCCCTGCGGGGCGTCGACCTGGAAATACACGCCGGCGACTTCCTCGCGATCGTGGGCCCGTCGGGGTCGGGCAAGTCGACGCTGTTGAACATTCTGGGCTGTCTCGATCGGCCCACCAGTGGCTCCTACCTGATCGACGGGGTGGACGTCGCGGAGCTGAGCGAGGCGGAGCGGACGGCCGTACGGGCGCGGAGCATCGGGTTCGTGTTCCAGCAGTTCCATCTCCTACCGCACCGCACGGCGCTGGAGAACGTGATGCTCGCCGAGTTGTACGGCGGTGGCGAGCGGACCGGCCGGCGCGAGCGCGCGCTGGCGGCCCTGGAGCGGGTCGGAGTGGCGCACCGGCGGGACTTCCTGCCCACGAGGCTGTCCGGCGGTGAGCAGCAGCGTGTGGCCATTGCGCGGGCGCTGCTGGGGTCGCCCCGCGTGCTGCTCTGCGACGAGCCCACCGGCAACCTTGACTCCGCCAACACCGAGTCGCTGCTCCTGCTGTTCGATGCGCTCGCCCTACAGGGGCTGACGCTGGTCGTAGTGACGCACGACGAGGACGTCGCCGCCACGGCCGGGCGCTTGGTGCGGATGGTGGACGGCCGGACGACCGAGGCTGTCGAGTGAGCCCGAGGCCGCCGCTCGAGGAGCCCCGGCTGCCGCTACGCGATCTGCTGCGCGAGGCCGGCGCGGGGCTCATGGCGCGCCCGGCCCGCGTGGCGCTCACAGTGCTTGGGACGGTGATCGGCGTGGGCGCGCTGGTCGCGACCCTGGGGCTCTCGAAGACTGCGGGCAACCAGATCGTGGGGCGCTTCAGCGAGGTGGCCGCCACCGACGTGGTCGTGACGCCGGTGCCCGGGGCGGTGGGCGGCGACGCGGCGCGCGAGGCGATCCCGTGGGACGCCGAAGCGCGGCTGCGGCGCCTCAATGGGGTGGCCGCGGCGGGCACGCTCTCCGACGTGGACGTGCGGGGCGCTCTGGTGCGCTCCGTGCCCATCAACGACCCGCTCGGCCAGACCGAGGTGCAGCTGCCCGTCAAGGCGGCGTCGCCGGGCCTGTGGCGCGCCGTGCGCGCCACGCTGGCGGCGGGCCGCCTACCGGACAGCGGGCATTCGGAGCGGGCCGATCGCGTGGTGGTCCTCGGTCGCAACGCCGCGGGGCGGCTCGGCATCACGAGCCTCGACCAGCAGCCCGCGATCTTCATAGGCGACCGGCTCTACCAGGTCGCCGGGCTGATCCGCAGCGTGGAGCGCCAGCCCGCGCTGCTCGGCTCGCTGACGATCCCGGACGGCACGGCGCGGCGCGAGTTTGGGCTGCGGGCGCCGGCCTCGGTGCAGATCGAGACCGAGATCGGAGCCGTGGAGCTGGTCGCCCGCCAGGCGCCCAAGGCGCTCAGCCCCGCCGATCCGCAGCTGCTGCGGGTGGCCGCGCCGCCCGACCCAGAGACGCTGAAGGCCGGCGTGGAGAACGACCTGAACGCGCTGTTCCTGCTGCTGGGCGGCGTGTCGCTGCTGGTGGGGGCGCTGGGGATCGCGAACGTCACGCTCGTCTCGGTTCTCGAGCGAGTCGGCGAGATCGGCCTGCGGCGAGCGCTGGGGGCGGCGCGCCGGCACATCGCGGCGCAGTTCCTGGTCGAGAGCACGGTGATGGGCCTGCTCGGGGGCATCGTCGGGGCGAGCCTCGGCACGCTCGTGGTCGTGGCCGTGTCGGCCAGCCGCACCTGGACGCCCGTGCTCGACCCCTGGATGCCGCTGGCCGCGCCCGTCGCCGGGGCGCTGATCGGACTGCTTTCAGGGACCTACCCCTCGCTGCGCGCGGCCGCCATGGAGCCGGTCGAAGCGCTCAGGACCGGTACCACATGAAGCGATCGAAAGGAAGGACGGAATGAGTCAGTTGCGCCACGCTCTGCTGGCGGCCATCACGGCCGGCGCGCTGGTGATCGCAGCGTGCGGCGACGACGAGCCGGCGCCCACCACCCCGGTCGAGCTGGAGGATCAGCTCGGCTTCGGCGACGAGGGAATCGTCGAGCGCCAGAGCCGCGTGGAGGGGCGTATCCAGGAGTGCATGAAGGCGCAGGGGTTCGACTACGTGCCGGTCGACCCGCTCGCCCAGCGGGCCGCGCTGACCGGCAAGGCACGCATGAGCGACGAGGAGTTCCTCCAGCAGTTCGGCTACGGCATCAGCACGATGTTCGGCCGCGCGGCACCGCAGTCCGATCCGAACGAGCGCTACCGCCGGAGCCTCGACCCGGCCGGCCAGGCCGCCTACGATCGCGCGCTGTTCGGCGACAACGCCGGCCTCACCTTCGCCGAGGCGATCGACAACGACGCCGCCGACGAGCTCGGCGGCTGCACGAAGCGGGCGACCGACGCCGTGTTCGGCGGGGCCGCCGTGCTCTCCTCGCTGCAGGGCAAGTTCGACGAGCTCGAGGAGCGCATAAACCAGGACCAGCGCATGGTCAGGGCGGTCGAGAAGTGGTCCGCCTGCATGGCCGAGAAGGGCTTCGAGTACGAGGAGCCCGAGCAGATCGACGAGGACATGATCAAGCGCTTCAAGGACATCGTCGGAGTGGCCACGCAGCCCGGCGCCACAGTCCCCGCGGACAGGAACGCGCCGTACGACAAGGGCGCCCTGGCCGCCCTCAAGGCCGAGGAGGTCAAGGCCGCACGCGCGGACCTGGCCTGCGAGGAGCGCGAGATCACGCCCGTCGAGCTCGAGATCCGGCCGCAGTACGAAGAGCAGTTCCGCAACCGCAACACCAGGCTGATCGAGCAGGTGCGGCCGGTCTCACAATAGGCCGCCCCCTCTATCTCGGACGGTCGATCTAGCCGCGCCGGCGCACCCGCTCGCAACCGCGCACGCGGTCGGCCCCGTCGGCCAGGGCCCTGTCGCGTCCCCGACCGCAGTCGAGCAGGTCGGCGCTGCCGTTGAGGCCGTTCAGCACGTCCTTGCCGGACCCGCCGAGCAGGCGGTTGCGGCCACGGCCCGCGCTCATGCGATCGTCGCCGGCCTTGCCCGACAGGAGGTCGCGGCCCGGGCCGCCGAGCAGCAGGTCGTCGCCACCGCCGCCGATCACTCGGTCGTTGCCGGGCACGCCGGACCTGGCGTCGTCGCCGAGCAGCCGGTCGTCGCCCTGGGCGCCCAGGACGCGGTCGTGGCCGGCGCCGCCGAAGAGGCAGTCGTCGCCCGCGAATCCCCTCAGGACGTCATTCCCCTGCAGGCCGAACAGGTTGTCGCCGAGGGCGCTGCCGGCCATGCGGTCATCCCCGGGGGTGCCGAGCCCGCTGCTCGAGCACGCATTGCGGTCGAGGGTGTTCGCCTCGGTGGGGCCGAGTAGGGCCTCGGTCACGGGAGGCGGACCAGCGGCCGGCCCGGTTCCCGGCGGCGGAACGGTGGTGGTGTCGACGCGGTCGACCGACTCGCAATCGGCATCCACCAGGTCCGAGCCGTCGGCCATAACGGTGTCGTTGCCCACTCCGCAGACCGCGATGTCCCCCCTATCTCCGCGGACGTCGATCAAGTCGTCACCCGCCCCGCCGGCGTGCACGTCGACCCCCTTGTTCCCACGCAGCGTGTCATTGCCGGAGCCGCCCTGGAGCGAGTCGTTGCCGTCGCCACCGGACAGCGTCGAGGGCGTGGACGTGGTGTTCGTGATGGTGTCGCTGGAGTCGTCGGCACTCACGGTGATCCCGATGATGCCGGCGCCGGTGCAGGTCGCGGTGGTGCCAAGCGAGGTGCAGGCCGGCGCCGCCGTGATCGCGGCCCCCGGGTCGTCGAGCGTGTAGTCCGCCCCTGTCAGGGAGATCGTGAGGCTGTTCGCCTCCGACGGGCCGGCGGTGTAGTAGACCCGCTTGATCTGGGTGTGCGCCGTGGACGCGAAGGCATTCGCGGGCAGCAGCGCGAGGACGCACACCGCAGCGATCCCCAAGGACCGAGCGGACGTGCCCTTCCAAGTGCGATGTCGCATGTTTGCAGGGGCTCCTTGCTCGCCGTTCGGGCCAGCGTAGGCTCGACCGCATGGCGCCGCATCACACCAAGTGGTGATCTTTGCTCCTCGGAGTGGCCTTCTTGCGCGGGTGCGCGTCAGCGGGTGACGGTGAAGCAGCTCTTGCCGAGCAGGCGGCCGTAACGGCGCTCCGAGAGCGCGCCGCGGCCGGGCCAGACATACCAGCAGTAGTGCCCGGCAACGAGCCGGTGACGACGGCCCCGGAAGCGCCAGCGCTTGTGCAGCTGAAGTCGAGCCACGCGAGGCCAGCGGGTCAGGACCTTGTGTCCGCGGAAGAAGAGCTGGATGTTGTAGTAGCGGGCGCGGCGCGCCGGCTTCCAGATGAGCAGCGGCGGCCGGCGCACGTGTGCGCCGTTGGCCGGCACCAGGAGCCGGCTCTTGGTGGGCACCGCGCTCGTGCGGACCGCCTGGCGGTTGCCGGCCTGATCGATCGCGGTGACGAGATAGCGGTACCGCCGGCCGTTGCGAAGCCGCCGCTCGACGGCCTTGCGCTTCAAGCCCAGGTGGATCAGCTTCGGCGGCCTCCGCTTGCGGAGGCGGACCACCTCCATCAGGCTCGCGCCGGCCGAAGACCACCGGAGAGAGACGCGGCGGTTTCCGGGCATCGCCCTCACGGCCGGCGGCTCCGGTGGCGTGGAGTCGTAGTTCAGCGGGAACGACGCGGTGGCGACGTTGCCGGCGACGTCGCCACAGGTGCCGGTGACGCCGATGCCCGCGCCGTCGGGACCGCCGTACATGCCGGATGTGCAGGAGGCGACACCCGAGGTTGCATCCTGGCCCACGAAGCTGAAGGCGACGGGACTGTTGAACCAACCGTTGTAGTCCGGTGGCCGCGCGAAGCCCGGGCCCCCGATAACCGGCGCCGTGCGGTCGATCCTGATTGTTGCGGTCCGGCCGGTTATGTCACCACTCGCGTCGTCGACGACCTCGCAATAGATCCTCGTGCCAGCGGTGTCCGCGGTGAGTGTACGGTCGCTGCAGTTACCGCCATGGACGCTCGCCGTGGTGTTGTTCCAGTCCCACTTGAGGGTGACTTCCGCTCGATACCAGCCACTGCAGTCGGCGGGATCCGGTCTGCAGGTGTAGTTGAGGGACGGAGGCACCGCCTCCGCTACACCCGCCGGCACCGCCACCGCCCCGACAACGAGCAGCAGCGCGAGCCGCCTCACCGGGTCCCACCCCTCGTCGTTCGGGACGCCACCGAGACCAGCGAGCCGCTTGCCAGCACCAGCGCGAGCAGCGCGCCTGCTCCGAGTAGCAGCAGGCCGGATGGCGAGTCGCCGCCGCCCTGACCGCCGGGCACGATCGCGTCGACGCGCAGGAGCGGGTCCGGGACAGGGCGGGCGTCTCCGGCTTCACGCTGGCGACGCGGCGCCGATCCCTCCTGCGGCGCCACCCTTCGGCGGGCTTCGTGTGCGCGCTTCTTCGCCCGTATACGCGCGCCTCGGCGCTCACGCGCCGACAGCTGCTCGGGCGCCGGTCCCGCCGAGGCCGGCGCCTGAACCGCCGCGGGTGGCGCCGGCGCCGGCGTTGGCTCGGGCTCAGGCTCGGCCGGCGGTGGCTGCGCGGCCGGCACGGGCGCCGTGGGCCCGACCGCGGGCGGCGCGGCCGCGGGCGGGGCAGGCGGCGCGTCAGGCGCCACAGGGGCGGGATCCGGACCGACCGCCGGGGCCTGAGGCGCGGCATCCGGCTGCACCTGAGCAAAGGCCGTCGCAGCGATCAGCGCTGCGAACGGCAGCAAGGCAAGGAGGAAGAGCGGAAGGAGGGTGGACACCGGGAAACCAGTTCTACCGGAATTCAACGCACGATCCGGAACTTCACTTGCGCCTTGCGTGACCGGTTCCCCGCCCCGTCGCGGGCCCTGACCGTGGCGCGGAACACGCCCGCCCTGAGGCGCCGCCTCCCGAGCCTGCCGCGGAACCGCCGCCCGTTGTGGCCTTGGATGCCCGCCTGCGCAAACGTGCCGACCCTCTTGTAGGTGACGCGGCCTTTCCCGGCCTTGGTCTTACGCGCGATGACGAAGCGCACGCCTGCCGCCTCGGAGAGGCCCCAGCGGAACTTGGTGCGGCGCTTGAACCGCTTCCGGGTGACGCGCAGGTTGGTGATCACCGGCGCGGTCGTGTCCGCCGGCGCGGCGGCCGGCGGGGGCGGCGGAGGAGGAGGCGGCGGCGCGCTGCATGCCCCGGAGCCCGAGTCGGTGAAGGTTCCGCCCGCGATCGGGACGAACTGCCAGTCGTAGCTCGTCGGACGGAGGGTCAGCTTCAGGACGCCGAAGGTGTTGTTCTGGGAGACCTCGCTGGATCCCAGCGGGTTGCTCAACCCGCCCGTCATGAACGCCCCGCCCGTGCCGACCACGAACTGCCGCATCCCCCCGGCCGCGGCGCGCGTGCCTTCCGCGTCTAGCGGGGCGAAGCGCTCGTAGTTGTGACTGTGGCCTGAGAGGACGATCTCCGCGCCGGCTTCGGACAGCGCCCGCCAGAACGGGTGCAGCGTGACATGGCTGCCGTCGTGCCCGGAGCTGTAGCGCGGCGTGTGGAAGTACGCGAGCGTGCACACGGCCGGGTGGGCCGCCAGGTCCGCCCGCAGCCACTGCTCCTGGATCGAACCCGCGCCGCACGCCACGCGCGTGCAGTTCGAGTTGAGCGCGATCAGGTGCCAGCCACCCAGGTCGAAGCTGTAGTACCCCCTGCCGCGCACGCCCGCCGGCCCGTCGTTCACGCCAACGCCGTTGAAGTAGTTGAAATACTCGGTCCCCCCTCCCTCGTGGTTGCCGAGGACGGGGCGCGTAATCGACTTCACCCTCCCCCACGTCGGGTGATAGACCGCGGCGATCCTGTCCGCGGTGGGGCTGTCGTACTGCATGTCTCCGAGCATCAGCACGGCGCTGAGCTCCCCGGTCACCAGCAGGTCGGAGGTGGCCTTCTGTTGGCAGCGGTCGGGAGTCCCATTCCCCCCGTTGTAGCCGGGGTCGACGGGGTCGCAGGCGATGTCGCCGGCGGCGGCGATGACGGGATCCTGAGCCATGGCCTGGCTCACCGGCAACGAGACGAGCGCGGCGGCGATCGCCACGGTGAGGACCGCGATGCCAGCGGCCAGCGGTGTGCGAGTCACTCGCGACTCCTGCGGACGTGGGCGGACGTGGGGGTTACGGCGGCGTTCCGATGCGCCCCACGGAACGAGACTACGGTCGCCGACGTATGCGCACAAGACGCGCATGGGGGACTTATCTACCTCCGAATGGGGAGACGTTGGCGGAGGAGCAGCGCGGCCCCTCCGAGGGCGAACAGGAGCATCGCGCCGATGAGCGGCACGCCGTAGTTGACGTTGGTGGGGGCGGGCTCGCTCGAGTCGAAGTCGCCGGGTTGCGGAAGGGTGGCGCTGCGCGCGTCGGCCACCACGTCGAGATAGCGCGAGCCGTGCTCGAGGCTCGGCTCGATGTGGGTGTTCTCACTGAACTCGTTCCAGCTGATCAGGCCGATGGCGTCGGGCGCCGAGCTCGTGGCCGCGTCGAGCTCAGCGCGCAGGGTCGCGCCGCCCCCGCGCGCCACCACGCTCGTGCCGCCCACGTCCCTCGCGTCGAAGCCGGGGGCGGCCGGGGGGATCCAGACCCCGCCCTGGGCGTGGACCGCCCGGCCCAGCTCCGCGAGCTTCTCGGGATAGCCGGGGTACGTCTCGGGGTTGACCGCCGCCCAGTAGTACGCGTTGCCGTCGACGAGCCCCGTGAGGCGGCGATAGCCCTCTACGTTTTTCTCCGACGCGAGCATCAAAAGGTCGTCGCGCCGCGACTCGGTCACGTCGGCCACATCCGCCCGCGAGAATCTCCACGTGCCGGACCAGATCACCACGGGCTTCTCGAAGACGTCGAAAGCGTCGTCCGCCGCGAAGCGGGTGCGGAAGTGGTCGAGGTCGCGCGCGATCCGGTCGGCGGGCAGGGGCTCGCGGAAGAAGTCGAGGCCCTGGTAGATCACGAGCAGCTTGAAGCGCTCCGCCTCGGCCACCTCGGCCAGGCGCTCCAGCCGGCGGTTCAACACCGGCGTGCTCTTCCAGCTGACGATGAACCCGTCGATCCCCGCCTGCTTGGCCCACTGCACGTGCTTTCGCATCACGCCGCGGTCGTCGCTCGAGTAGCGGCCGAGGAGCGGGTAGTCCTTCTTCGCGCGGTCCCAGGACGTGTTGTTGAACCAGATGTAGTAGTACGCGAACAGCGGGTCCGGCCGCTGCGCCGCCTGGGCGGGGGGTGTGGCGGCGGTGGACAGCGCCACGAGCAGCACGAGCGCGGCCGTGACGGCGCGGGCGCGGGTCGGCCGCCGGAGGTAGAGGAGGCCGAGCGCGAGTGAGGCCAGGCCCAGGACGACCACTGCGATGTCGAGCCAGCTGATCACCTTCAGCTCGACCCTCTGGTCGGCGGACAGCGCCACCGGCCGCGAGGACGAGATCCCGAGCGCGTCCACGCTCACCCTGTAGTCGCCTCGCGGAAGCGACCTCACCGTAAGGTCGCCGCCGGGACCGAGATCCTGGCGCTGCACCTGCCCGTTGGGGTACTCGAGGCGGACCGCCGAGCCGATCGGGAAGCCGAGCAGGGCATCGCGAACCTCGAAGCGCGCCGAGAACAGCAGCAGGCGGAGCTTCACGTCCCGGCCGTCGGCGGGGAAGAAGCGCTGCTGCGCGCGGTGTACCACCGTCGAGCCGCCCACCATCACCTCGTCCGCCGCGTACGACACCGCGGTCGACTTCTGGCCCTGCGTCTCCGGGACGACACGGTTGGCCTGGAGCCAGAGCGAGGTCTCGCCCTCGACGACATGCCGGCGCCCGTTGCTACCGGTGAGGGTCACGGACTGGATGGCGTTCGGGTCGACGGGGTTGCCGTCGAGATCGACGAAGCCGAGCTCGACCAGGTGATCGAGATTCACCGCAGCGATCGTGCGCCCTCGGTACCAGCGATCGAACCTGGCTCGCACGCCGGCCGAGAGGTCGGTGGGGAGCGCCCGGAGCGTCGCGCGGCGGCCGACCAGCTCAGGCGGTGGAAGGGCCCGCCCCTGGGCGTCGGCCACGAATTGGATCCCGTTGGCCGAGAAGCGCATCCCCGGCACCTCGGGAACCGTCTCGATGGTCGGAGGGACGACCACGCGGTTCGGGGCCTGCGCCCCCGCGGCAACGGGCATGGTCGCCAGCAGGCCCGCCACGACGAGCATCTGGAGCGGCAAGACGGTGCGCCGGCGCCGAGCCACGCGCGTAATGAGGAGGCAGCTGAGGGCCACGGCCAGGCCGTACCAGAGGTAGATCAACCAGCGCCGCGGCTCCGTGGGCGTGGCGTCGGGGCCGCGCCCTGCGGAGATGATGGTCGCCTCGCGCGGCGGACTCGAGAAGTCGAATGCGCCGTCGAGGCTGCCCGCTCGGGCGTCGCGCCTCGCCAGCGGCGCCAGCCCCCAGTTCTTCTCGATGAAGCGCAGGATGGATGTCGTGTCGAGCGTCGTGTCGTCCACGAAGCCCTCCCGCGCGTAGGGGCTGACCAGCAGGGCCGGAACCCGGAACCCGTTCCCGGCAGGCGGTCGGACGTGATCGAACCAGCCGCCCCACTCGTCGTAGGTCCACATGAACGCCGACCTCTCCCAGGCGTCGCTCCGCGCGAGCGCGGTGAGCAGGCCGCGGACGAGCGTCTCGCCGGTCCGAGGGCTGGCCGGCGGATGCTCCGCGCCGCCGGCGGGGGCGATGTAGGCGACCTCGGGCAGCGTGCCGTACTCGAGGTCGCGGTAGTACTCCTCCAGGTCGACGATGTGGCTGAAGAGCTTCTCGTCGGCGACGTAGCGCGGGTAGTTGAGAAGCGGCACCCGCACCGACTGGGCGCTCTGGTCGGCCTGGCCCTCGGCTCCGAAGTTGAGGCGCGGGTCGTAGTCCTGCACGTAGAACTTCCACGAGATCCCGCGCTTCTCCAGCCGGTCGAAGATCGTCGGTAGGCCGCGGTAGCCCTCGGTCGGGATGCGGTCGCCGTGACCGCCGGGGGTGCCGGCCACCCAGGACAGGTGGTTGGACACGCTGCCGCCCGGCGTCGCGGCGAAGAACCTGTCGAACAGGACGAACTGCTTCGCGACGTTCCAGTAGAACGGCAGGTCGTCGCCGCCGTAGTACCCCATCACCGACCTCTCGACGGTCTGGCGGTCCATGGAGGCGCCGCGGACGAAGCCGTTCATCCTCCCGCCGGCGCGCTGGATCCGGTGCGTGCGGGCATCGTGCAGCAGGTCCGGCACGACCCGCCCACGCAGCGGGAACGGCCGCACACAAGGTGCGCCGGGCCGAGATTGCCCGACCGGCATGCAGGTCTCCTTCGGGATCCCGTCGGCTCCAGGGAAGGTGCCGAAGTAGTTGTCGAAGGAGTGGTTTTCCTGCATCAGCACAACGAAGTGCTCGATCGGTGTGGTCGGCCGGGGATCGGCAGCCGCGGCCGTGGGCGCGAGCGCAGCCACGAGCACGGCGGCGACGACGACCGCACGAGCGCCGGTCACGGCCGCACCTCGTAGACGACGATCGCCGGCTTGTCCACGGTCCGCCCGGACGGGCTCCTGGCCGGGAGCGCCGCGAGATGGACCGCCCGGCCGTTGAAGCGCCTCGCGTAGCCGAGGAGCTTGTCCGAGAAGTTGGGCGACCGGCTGGCCGAGAACGTGTCCCAGACGATGTACTGGATCTCGTCCTGGCGGAGCGAGCGGTCGGGGTTGTTGAGCGGCTCGTACGAGGGGTTGCGGTTCAGCGGGTTCGGGCTGACCGACAGGCCGTACGCCTGGCGATGGCCGTAGAACTGCACGAGGTTCGCCATCGACGGCCCGATCGTCATGAAGGCCGCACCCTCGGGGACGTTGGCGTCGATCCACTCGCCGGTCTCGCGACCGCCGGGGAGGCCTCCCGAGCCCGCGAGGAACCTCCCCTTTCCGGCGCTCTCGACCCTGTCCCAGGTCGGCACGATCAGGGACACGGCCACGATCGCGATGCCCGCTGCTCCGAGTCCGCGGCTCACCAGCCGCGGACTGGCGAGCGTCCGCCCCGCGAGGACCGCCAGCGGCACGGCGATCGGGAGCAGGTATTGGTAGCCCTTCACCGGCCATAGCTGGAAGAACACGACCGGCACCGCGACCCAGCACAGCAGCAGGACCTCCTTCCACGAGCCCTCGCGCCGCAGCAGCCACAGCCCCGCCACGGCGGCGACCAGGAGCAACGGCCCGATCACCTCGGGGACGGTGTCGACATAGAAGAACCAGTCGTGGTTCGGGCGCCGGAAGAGCTGCCAGGTCAGATAGCTCTCGCCGGTGCCCGTGTGTCCCGCGGACATCAGCGTCAGCGGGAACGGGGCGATCACGAGGAACATGACGCCGGTGGCGATGGCCACATCCCGCAGCCGCACGCGCAGCTCCGGCGTCAGCGCCAGGAAGGCGAAGATGGCCCCGATGAGGACGATGCCGGTCTCCTTGGAGAGAAAAGTGAGGCCCATCGCCGCGCCGGTCGCGTAGAGCCACGCCGGACGCCCGCTCAGCACGAAGCGACATAGCAGGACAAGCGCGAGCGTGGCGAACATCGTCATCGGCCCGTCGAGCAGGACCTGCCGCGTGACCACCACGTGGTACGGCATCACGGCCATGAGCAGGGCCGCGAACAGGCCGGCCCTGCGCCCGTAGAGGAGCCTGCCCAGCTCGTAGGTGAGGTAGACGGTCGCGACGCCCGCCGCGGCGGAGACGACGCGCTCGAAGCCCACGCCGAGATCGATCCGGAACCCGAGCGACAGGAACGTCTGGAACAGGAGCGGATGCGCCCGGAAGACCGGGAACAGCTCCTTCAGCTCCGGATCGCCGGCGATGGCCGCCGCCTGTCCGGAGTACACCGCCTCGTCGCTGTTGAACCCGACCTCGTTCAACTGCCAGAGACGCAGGCCCGCCGCGAGGGCGAGGATGGCCGCCAGATGGACCCCAGAGGGGATCTCCTCGATGCGCTGGGCGAGACCGGGCCGGCCCGGCTCCGGAGGCGAGGACTGATCCTGCTCGCCCGGCCGCGGGGCGTCGCGAAGCCTCCCCGGCGGCGTCGGCGTCCTAAGCGTGGAGGGCCCCACCCTCTGCGCCAATCCCGCCCTTGAAACGGCCGGGTGTGTGCGGGTCCGCGCCGTTGTTGCGCCGTGCACCGGTCCAGCGGCTCATCACGTCGGGCACGCGCTCGCTCCAGTCCATGGTCTCGCTGCGCAATACGCTGGCGGGAACGCCCCTGAGCGCGCTCGCGACGATGGCCCGCTCGGCGACCTTCAGATCGCTCCCGTTGCGCCGTCGCAGGAAGCCCTCGATCTCGGAGTAGGGCGGGAAGCCGTAGGCATCCTCGCAGTTGCTCATCAGCGTCTCGAGCGCATCCCGCTCGTGGAGCATCGCCTCGCCGTCGCCGCCGCGCTGAATCACGACCATCCCAGCGAGCCTTGCTTCGGGTGCGACCTCCACCCCCGGAACCAGCCGCTCAACGTGGTACTTCGGCGGCGGCACGAGCAGCTGCACGATGGCGTTGATCGTGGCGGCCGGCAACTTCGTCCGCGCGAGTACCAGGGCGAACCGGCGCCCCGAGCGGGAATGGAGCCGGCTCTGCACGACCAGGCCCGCGCGTTCACGGCGGGAGAGCAGCGGGGTCTTCACCGCCTTGAGCGTGTGGCGGCTGATCGTGAGCGGCTTCGGGTACGTGAGCACCCGCCCGTCCGCGGTCACCAGCGTAAGGTCGTCGGACAGGAAGGCCCAGGACTCGCGGTCGAGGATCCGCAGGCTCGTGGTGGTCTTCCCCGTATCGGTCCTCGCGGTCACGAGCACGGCCTGCTCGCCCTCGGCGAGGCAGGCGGCGTGCACCAAGGCGTACCCGCGCTCGGCGAACGTCCAGCGCAGGATCGGCTCGACCACGTTCGTATACAGGACATGGGGAGAGCGCCCCACGAGCCGAGAGGCGACCGCCTCGATCTGGTCGCCGTGGGTGATCTGGAGTCCGAACCCGAGCCCGCCCGGACCTTCGCGGTAGTGGACGGCGGACTCCACGGGCCCGTCGCCGTCAGGCGAGATCCTGCCGAGCCGGACGCGGATGTGCGGCTCGCCGACGAGCCCGCCCACGCGGAAGCGCTCGAGCTCCGGCAGCAGGACGTCGGACGTCACGGTGACGATCCCGTGGATGTCGTAGCTGTAAGGCCCGGCCGGCCGCAGCCGCGGGTCCGCCTTCGCCCAGATCCAGGTGTCGGCCAGACCGAAGCGCAGCACCGTGAGCGTGACCAGGGAGATGATGTTCGAGATCACGTAGTGGACGCCCAGGCCCGAGGTGAGGAGGATGAGCAGCGGTCCCCTGAGTGCCAGCGCCACGTTGTTCATGAGGAAGAAGAGCGCCATGCGGCTCGGCCAGCGGCGCCTGTGCTCGCGGTCCGAGAAGACCCAGAGCTCCGTAAAGCAGAAGTTCCAGAGCGTCGATCCCTGCGTGGCGATCACGGCCGAGACCACGTAGAACAACCCGACGACGTCGGTCAGGAACGCGAGGAGAACCGTGTTGACCACGAGGCCCGTCAGGCCGACGGCGCCGAAGCGTGCGAACCGCAGGCGCGCGAGGAGCGAGAGGTAGCGAACCCCCTCGCGGATCGTCGCCTTGCTCCGCCCTGCGCGCCGCTCGCCGAAGGCGAACGAGACCTCGCCGGTACGGAGCCCCGGGTTGCGAATCAGGAGCTCGAGAAGGATCTTGAAGCCGCGCGGCCGGAGGCGGTCGAGTGCGACCGCGTCGCGGCGCACCAGGAAGAACCCGCTCATCGGATCCGACACGTTCCGAAGGCGGCGCGGGAAGAGCAGCCGCGCAGCGGTCGTGGTCGACCGCGACGCCATCGCGCGCGCCCAGCCGAAGTTGCCCGCGTCGCCGTCCTCGCAGTAACGGCTCGCCACGACCAGGTCGAGGTCACGCGACTCGGCCTGCTCCAGTAGGGCGGTGATCAGCTCTGGCGGGTGCTGAAGATCCCCGTCCATCACGCAGACCCAGGGAGCGCGCGCGGCGCGCAGGCCCTGGACCACCGCACCCCCGAGCCCGCCGATGCGCCGCCCTGTCGACTGGCGGAGGAGCAACACGTCGCGCGGCGTTTGGGTCGCTATTTCCTCGACGGCCTCCGGAGTGCCATCGGTGCTGTCGTCGACGAAGATGATCTCCATGGCGACCGTGGGAAGAGCCGCATCCAGCCGCTCCACGAGCGCTGCGACGTTTCCGCGCTCGTTCTTCGTCGGCACGACGATCGAGACGAGCGGCTGCGCCGCGCCTTCCGGCGGAACCGGGCGGGTCACCTCGTGTCCCGAGATCGTCATGTCGGGCGCAGCAACTCCTGTCCCGAAATCGTCGTGTTCGGCTGCAAGGCGAGATTCCTTGGTTGTGGGGTGGGGCTACGGGAGGTTCGCGGGCGCAAACCTCCAGAGTGCTTCGCTATCGGGCGGCGCGCATCGGGCGAACGGGTGATCTTTCTTCCCTGAAGTGGGCATCTTCCGGCGCCGTCTGCGCCTGGAAGTAGCGCGACACCGCCTGTGACCGGTTGTTGACCCCGAGCTTCCGCAGGATGTGCTTGACGTGCGTCTTGACCGTGTCGTCCGACACGACCAGCCTCTGGGCGATCCGCGCGTTGGACTCGCCCTCGGCGAGCATGCCGAAGACCTCGATCTCTCTGCGCGTCAGGAGCGCGCTGAGGCCGCGGTCCGGAGCGGGGCCGGCTCCTTGCGTGGGGAACCGCAGCGCCGGCGCCGCCAGCTGCATCTCGGCTCTGCCGAGGTCCGTCACGCAGGCCTCCGTGGAACGCACCAGGGCGATGACCTGCTCCGACTGCGTCCTGAGCCGCTCGGCGAGCAGGCAGCGCTCGAGCGCGTAGCCGAGGGCTTCGGCGAAGACCCACAGCAGGTCGCGGTCCTGGTCCGTGACCTCTTCCCCGTCGCGCCCTCGGTCGGCGTGGACGAGGGCGAGCGCCTGCTCGTGGCAAACCACGGGCGCCGCCACGAAGGAGCTGGTGCCGGGCAGGAGGCCGAGGACGCGGCGGTCAGTCCTGGCGTCCGTCACCAGGATGGGCTCGCGGCGGCGCAGGACCTCCGACTCCCGCACCCACGGTTCCAGCTTCACGGGCTCGGCGCGGAGCTGTGCGACCACGCCCTTTCGCGATCCCCGCACGCCCTTTTCGCGCAGGCTCTCCAGGACGAGTGAGCGGCCCTGGAGGCTGAACACGGCCGCGCGCTCGAAACCGACGGTGTCGCAGAGCGCGTTGGCGGCCTCGCGGAAGAGGCGTTCCGGCGAGACCGCCACGCGCAGGCGCCTGATCGCCGCCCCCACCCCAGCGAGTGCGGCGTTAGGCTCGGGCGCCGGGAACTCGGTGTCGGCAAGCGCGCTCAGCGGATCCTCAACTCCTCGCCCGCCTGGATCACGTCAGCGTCGCCCGACTCGATGCGGCCCTCGATGTTGAGTCTCGTGAGCTCCGCGACCTTCTCCGCCACCTGATCGTCGGAGCTGGTGGGGGCCAGCTGGTTCCGGGCGATGGGCCAGAGCGCGTCGCCCGGACGCACCGTGTACGTCACCGCGTCCGCCGTGTTGTCGTCGTTCGCGGCAGGTTCAGCGGGCGCGGCGGGCGTCGGCGGCGCGGCGGCAGGAGGTGGCGCCGGGGCGGGACGGGCAGGAGCCGGGGCGGGCGCCGCGGGGGCTGGCGCCGCGCGGGCCGGCGCCGCCGGAGCGGGCGCGGCGGCGGGGGCGGGCGCGGATGGCGACACCTGGGCGCGCGCCGTGGAGGCGGTGCCGACGCTGGACCGCGCGCGGTTGGCGCGAGACCGCCTGTCGGCGTCGGCGCGTCGGGCCGGCGCGGGCGCTCGGACGGTGGCGGCCGAGGGCGTCCTTGCCGACGCCTGTGCCGCCTGCTGCGCGGAGTCGGTTCGAGCGGCGAAGAGCGCGCCGCTGTCGGCCGTCGCCCGGCCGTTGCCGTTCTCGTCCGGTGCGGCCTGCGTGGCGAACAGCGCGCCGGCAGCCGCCCCGAGTACGCCGGCCGCGAGGAGCGCCGCGCACACCAGTCCGAGGTTGAGCCGGGACTCGATGGCCTCCCGGCGGCGGCCGCGAAGAGTCAGGAAGAGCGACGCGACCAAGAGCGCGGCTCCGATCGCTAACAGGAGCGGTGGCAGGCCCGACGACGACTCGGGTTCGGCGCTACCAATCCCCACGCCGGCGCCGGGCCTGACGGGCTGCGGCTCCGGAGCGCTCTCGGCCCGTTGATCCGGAGCCGGCGACTTGCGCTCGGGCTTGCCCGTCTGCGTCGGGTTCGGGGCGCGTGCGGGGCGCTGCTCCGCACGCTGGGCGAGTAGCCGCCCCTTGGTCTGCGGGCCGACCACGCCGTCCATCGCCAGGCCGTGCGACCGCTGAAAGCGCACGACGGCGGCCTCGGTCCTGGGCCCGAAGAGCCCGTCGATCGGGCCGGGCCGGTCGCCGTGCCTTCGCAGGCGAAGCTGGAGCTGGCGCACGGCTGTGGAGCCTGCGTCGGTTCCGTAGCCGGCGCCGCGCGCCAGGAGCCCGGCCTTGGCCAGCTGGGCGCTCTTATTCTCACGCTCCGCGGCGAGGCCCGTCGCCGGCAGCAAGAGAAGCAGCGCCGCCGCGGTCAGGCCGACCAGCAACCTGCGACAGCAGCGAGTCCGTTCACGGAACATTCACAGGAGAGGTACCCCCGCGGCTTATGCTGCGGTCGCCGTTCGGCGTCGAATTTGGCCTCCTTGCCATCTGATATCGGCGAAACGTTCGCGTGATATCAGCGCATCTGCACGTGCGCGCGTGCTCAGAAAGCGCGCCATAGAGCCAAAAGCGATGCGAAATCCCACTGATGGGGCGCTCGCATGGAAAAGCCTGCAATTTCCGGCGGTATCACCCGAAGTGGGCACGTCGTCAGCCCCCGAGCTCCGCAAAGGCGAGACCTTTGAGCAGGTGCTCGAGCCGCGGCGGGCCGTCGCTCGACACGAACGTGACGGTTCCGGGCCAGTACGAGCTGCGATCGAACGACGGGCCGAGGTAGGCGGGCTCGTAGACCCAGCTGCCGGTGTTCACCAGCTGGGTCCCGCTCGCCGTCCGCCAGTCGTCGCCGGTGGTCACGGGCCTCGGATCATGGAGGTGGCCGAACACCACGTAGTCGGCCTCGATACCCAAGCAGTCGACCACCTGCGCCATCGCCTCGAGACCCGGTCGTCGCACGGGGCCGCGGTACCCCAGCCGGCCCTCCCAGGCCCGGACCAGCCGCTTGCCCGCGAGCACGCCGCGCTGAGCCCGGCGCGACTGCGCGCTCCGGTAGATCAGCTTGTACAGCGGCGCGAGCACGGCCTCGTAGTCGTCGGGTGTGCGGAACCCGTCACGGCCCGGGCGGACCACCCGCCGGATCAGCGCGCTCGCAAGGCACTCGAAGGTCGCCACGCGGTTGTGGCAATCGAGGTAGTGCCCGTGCGTCGCGTACAGGTCCGAGCGCAGCCATACGCCGGGATAGGCGAGCTCGACCTCGGTGTTGCCCATCTGGCTTGCCAGGCGCCCGAGCGGATCGCCGGCGGCCGGCCTGGAGCGCTCATCCAGGCACAGACGGGCCCCCGGTCCGCGGCGCTCGAGCCAGGCCGATGCGAGCTGGTAGTCGTGGTTTCCCGGGACCACGGTCACCCTCCCGCCCGAAAGCGCCTCGCCGAGGTCGCGGAAGAACGGGCCGGCGGCGGCGAGCGCGTCGGCGAGCGGCCCGTCGCGAAGCTCGACCGAGTCCCCCAGCAACACGACCTCGTCGATCCCCTCGAGCGCCGTGAGCAGCCTTCGCCGGATCTCCGGGCGCCCCGCCAGATCGGACCTCGTCCGCGTCCCGAGGTGCAGATCGGAGATCACGGCCGTGGGCACGCGCCAATCTTTCCAGCCCGCCCCCGCCGCGGCCGTCGCAGGCGCATGGTCCGGCCGTTCACGGGGAATTATCAGAATCAGCAGCAGCGCTCACTAGAGTCCGCCTCGGCTCCGCGCGGAGGCGTCGGAATGGCATCCATCACACTCAAGGTCGAGCCGCTCACAACGTCAGAGGGGCAGGCTCCGGACTCTCGGGCCGGGGACCGGGGCGCAGCGGTCGGCGTGCTGGCGGCTCCCGGCCGGCTCGACCACGTCGCGCCTGACCTGACCTCGCCGGTCGTCGGCTTCCGCAACTGGCGGATCATGCGCGACGGGCCGAGGAAGGGCGAGCTCAGCTCCCCCTTCATCCCGATCGCCTGGCGCGAACCCGTGCTCCGCGCGGAGTGTCGGCGCTTCAGGTCCGCGGAGGAGTTGCTCGACGCGCCACACGCCGCCCCCGACCCGAGCTGCGGATGCGGCATCTGCGCCTACCATTCCCCCACCTCCGACTTCTCGAAGGTCGACCGCCTCGGCGTCTCGGGAATCGTGACGGTGTGGGGGCGTATCGTCGCGGACGATGACGGCATGCGAGCCGAGCAGGTGCGCATCTCCGCGCTCGGTTTGTACTCACGCTGGACCCGGCGCCACCAGCGCGCGGTGAGGGAGGTCGCGGACCGCCTTGGCGTCGACATCGTCGGCCTCGCCGACCTGCCCGCCGCGGCCCGCGACTACGGTGAGACGCTGCCGCCGTCGCTGCTCGCGCCGCGCATCAGCGAGTGAGTCGCAGCGTTTGTGCAGGGTCCCGTGCACGGATGAGTCTCGGGTTTCGGTAAGCGCCGGGTGGGTTATGGTGGATGGGTAGTCGACCCCCTAGGTAGTTCCCTCCCACGCCACCGCAGCCCCCTTTGAGGCGAACCGAGCGGCAAGCACGCTCCGAGCGCGACTCGGCCACGAGCCGACTTCTGAGCGCCTACCGCGAGGAAGGGGATACACGCGCCCGCGAGCGGCTGGTCGAGCTCTACATGCCGCTGGTCGAGAGCCTCGCCCATAGGCACGACAAGGGCGGTGCCGAGCACGACGACCTCGTGCAGGCCGGGTCCATCGGCCTCCTCAATGCCATCGAGCGGTTCGACCCGAAGCGCGGAGAGGAGTTCGTCGCGTTCGCCGTGCCCACAGTCGCCGGGGAGATCAAGCGCCACATCCGCGACCGCGCGGCAATCGTGCGCCTTCCCCGGCGTCTGCACGAGGCGACTCTCCAGCTCCCGAGCGCCCGGAACGACCTGACGGCGCGGCTCGGCAGGGCGCCCAGCCCGGCCGAGCTTGCGTCGGAGGTGGGGGTGACGCCGGAGGACCTGTTGCGCCTGGAGAGCACCATCGCCAGGGCGTCGGAGGAGGTGCCGGTGGACACCGATACCACCGAGTTCGACGCCGAGTCACGAGTGCTCCTGGCCGATGCCTTCCGGACGCTCGACGAGACCGACCGCAGGATCCTCTATCTGCGCTTCGTCGGAGAGCGCAGCCGCCGCGAGGTGGCGGACGAACTCGGCATCTCCCAGAGCGCACTCGCGCGCCGGACGAATGCGGCTCTCTCCAAGCTGCGCACCGAGCTCGAGGGGAGGTCCTTCGCACAGTCCGTTCCGCCGCGGGAGCCGACTCCGATCGCGCCGGTGGACCCGAGTCCCGAAAACGCGACGGAACCCGAACCGGAACCTCCCGCGCCCACCTCGAAGGCCCGCAGCGGGCACAGCGGGCGGCTCATGCTCCGCATGCCCCAGTCCCTGCACGCGGAGCTGGCGAAGGCCGCGGAGCGCGAGGAGGTGAGCCTCAATCAGTTCATCACCAACACGCTCGCCGCCTCGCTCAGCTGGCAGACGACAGGCGACAAGCCGGAGCCCGAGGGTGGCGCCGGACAGTCGCCGGGCTGGCTGCCGGCGGCCATCCTGACCAACATAGTCGTAGTCGTCCTCGCCGGCGTGATCGCCGTGGTCCTGCTGGTGGTCGCCCTCCAGCAGTAGCCCGTCGTCTACGTCCGGGGCTACGAGGGCCGGACGCGCAAGTCGCCGGTCGTGCCGGCGAGGCGTGCGGTCAGCCGCAGGCTGCCCGCACAGGCGATCACGAGCAACAGGAGCGCGCCTGCCGCGCTGAGCAGGGCGCCACCGCCTTCGTCCTGGTCGAGCGGATGCAGGATCGCCAGCCCTCCGGACAGGCTGCCGGTGGGAAACCGCGGTTCGGCGGCGCCCTCACGCGCCGGCCGCCTGTTCTTCTCACCGCGGGTCTTGTCGGCGGAACGGTTCTGCGGTTTTCGGTCACGCGTCGCGGGGCGTCCAGATGTCTGCCTCGGAGCCGGCTGTTCCGGGGCTGCCGCCGGCGCTCGCTGCGCCGGCGCATCCGCTTGCGCCGGCGCGTCCGCGGGGGCGGGCGCCGGGGGTGGTGTGACCGGCGCAGTGGGGGCGGGCTGGACGGGGGCCGCCTGGACGGGCGCCGGCTGGGTGGGTGCCGGCTGAACCGGAGCCGGCGGGGTCGCCGAGGGTGCGGGGCTGGGCGCCGGGTCGGGCTGCACGCTCGCAGGCGGAGCCGGATCCGGGGCAGGACCTTGAGCGGCCGCAGGCAATGGAGCCACCGTGACAGCGCCGACGGCTGTCAGAAGTAGCCAGGGGCCGAGGCCGCGCATCTAGTGATCTTAAGTCAACGGCGGATCTCATGCGCTTTCCTTGCCCTCAAGGAACGTGGCCTACCAGTCGATATCGGGGGTAGGGTGGAGTGACCCCCCTTTCACCCAGTCGAGCAAGGAGCATCCGACGGGTCATCCGACACGCACCGAGCGCGAGACGGCCACCGGTCGCCTCCTTATCGCGTACCGCGAGGAGGGCGACGGTCGCGCGCGCGACCGCTTGGTCCAGTTGTATCAACCGCTCGTCGCTGCCTTCGCCAGCCGCTGCAGCGGCAACGGCGCCGACTACGACGACCTCGCCGAGGTCGGCTCCACCGCACTGCTCAACGCGATCGACCGCTGCGATCCCAAGCGCGGCGACGACTTCCTGGCGTTCGCCGTTCCCGCGATCGCCGCCGACCTCAGGCGACACCTGCGCGATGCGACCGAGGCCGGTCGCTCGGACGGCGTTCCGGCCGAGCTGGACGAGCGGATCCTGGGCGCCGATGTGTTTCAGACGCTCGACGACACGGAGCGGCAGATCATCTATCTGTGCCTCGTCCGCGCCATGGCCGACCAGGAGGCCGCGGCGCAGGTCGGCATGTCCCAGGACCGGCTGAGGCGACGCACGCGAGCGGCGCTGGCAAAGCTGCGCGGCGAGCTCGAGAGAAACGCCTTCCCCGGCGCCGCCCAAGGGCGCGCGGCGCGAACGAATGGCGCCAAGGACGGCGGGGAGGACTCGTCGTCAGCCAAGGCAGCGCACAGCGGGCGCATCCTCGTGCGCATGCCCGAGACGCTCCACGACGACCTGGCCCGTGCCGCCGAGGCGGAGCACGTCAGCCTGAACCAGTTCATCACGAACGCGCTGTCGGCCGCCATCGGGTGGCAGCAGCCGCCCCGGCCTCAGCGGCAGTCCCCACGCTGGCTTCCCGCCGCGATCGTGACGAACATCATCGTCGTGGTCCTGGCGGGGATAGCAGCGATGATCCTGCTGCTGATGGCCCTGGACAAGGGCCTGTAGCCGCGTCTCGGCGAGCTCAGCGAGATGCGTCACTTCACGGTCAGCCCGAACACTGAGCGCAGGTTCTCGCCCTCCCGGCGAGCCCCGCTCGCCAGCGCACCGAGCGGCTCGAGGTAGGGCTTCACCTTCTCCCAGTCCTCGTCGGCCCCCGCGCCCTCCGACTCGGCCAGCTCGAGAAGCGGCTCGATCGCGAGGAAGAACGAGATCGGGTAGTCGCCGCCGAGCGCCTCCTCGGCCTGGGCGAACGTGGGGGTGTCGGCCAGCGCCTCCGCGGGGTCGAGGGCGTCCTCTGCGGCGGCATCGCCGTAGGCCGCGACCACTCGGCCGTCGCGCTGGAACAGGTGTACCGGCTTGCCGAGGTCGCCGCCGCGCACGGTGAGGCCCTCGCCGCCGCCGCTCAGCTGCAACGGCGTGACCCGCATCCCCGGCTCCCCGCTCCGGCGGGCGAGGCGGCCTATGGCGTCGATGACCCGGCCCGACGCGGCCTCGTCGTCCGTCTCGATGAACACGGCGCCCTCGAGCTCGGCGACGCTGGTGCCGCGCACGAAGGCGCCCCAGTCGCCCATCCAGGAGAGCACGTCCCGCTCCAGGTCGAGCCCCGTGAAGGCCTCGAGCTGCTGCCGGATCACGTCGCGGCCCCCGGCGCTCGCGGCGAAGAGGTCCAGGTAGCCCTCCATCGTCTCGCCGAGATCGGGCTGTGCCAGCGCGAGCCATGCGTCCGCCGGCAGCTCGCCGGCCGCACCGCTGCCCTCCGCGACAAAGGGGAACGCCCCGAGCATCGACGCAGGGACCGTGCCCTCGAACCGCACGCCGGCCTCGTCGGCGTTCGCGGTCACCAGGACGGGCTCGTCGAACATCTGCCGGAACTGGCCGAGCGCTGCCGCACCGGGCATCGCCTCGAGCTTTTGGTACAGCCCCGGCATGTCGACGTAGATGAAGCCGATCCGGTCCTCGGGTGCGTCTTCGAGAGCCTGCTGGTACCGATCCTCGTTCTCGAGCGGCTCGCCACCATCCGCCGTGTCCAGCGCCGCCTTGACCGCGGGCGGGGTGCCCAGCGCGAGCCACCCGTCCACCACGGCCGCCGCCCCCTCCTTGTCCGTGGCGAGGTACAGGTCGTGGCCCTCGTACTCGGTCTTCCGAGTGCCACCCTCCTTCTCGATCGCGTCCACGGTCGCGTCCTCGTCCTCGGTCGCCACGAGGAACGCACCGTCGGCCTCGTCGCCGCCCGGCGCGATGTCCGCTATGAAGAAGGCCCCGTCGTCGCCGAGCCACGGCTGGATGTCCTGCTCGTAGGAGAGGCCGGTGTCGGACTCGGCGACGAGCATCTCGAGCCACCGTCCAACCCTCTCGCTCGCGCTGCCCTCGCCGGGGAACTTCGCGACGAGCTCGTCCAGGGCGGCCTTCTGATCGCCCTCGGGGCGGAGCGTCCCCTCGCCGTAGAGCAGCGAGCCGGCCGGTGCGAGCGAGGCGGCGTCGGTGGAGGAGGACGCTCCGTCGTCGCCGCAGCCGGCGGCGAACGCGATCGCGGTGGACAGGACGGTGAGCGTGAGAAGACCTCGAAGCATCGAATCCCTTATCGGCGTGGGGGGCCCTACAGCTTGACCGTTCCGGCGCTGACCCGCGACGCGCGGTGGGCGCTCAGCAGCGCGAGGCAGATCGCCAGGTCCTGGATCGCCAGGCCGGTCGAGTCGAAGAGGGTGACGGCATCCGGGCCGGAGCGCCCTGGAGCCGCCCCGGTGAGCACGTCGCCGAGCTCTCGCACGTCCGCGCGGCTCACCAGCCCGGCGGCTACGGCGCCGGTCAGTTCGCCGCCGTGGCTCGCCTGCTCCCACTCGTCGCAGAACAGCTCCGTCCTCGCCACCGCCTCGACCTGTGCCTCCGCCTTGCCCGGTCCGTCGGCGCCGAGCATGCTGAGGTGCAGACCCGGACGCAGGTCCCGCTCGAACACGACGGGCTCCGAGCCGGGGGTCACGCAGGTGACCACGTCGCACGCGAGCGCGTCCTCGCGGCTCCCCGCCTCCCAGCCGAGCTCGCCGGCGAGGCGGCCGGCGGCTTCGGGGTCCGGGTCGAAGCAGACCCCGGGCCCGTACTCGGCGGCGGCCAGGCAGCGCGCGGCCCACGCGCCGTGGAGGCCGCAGCCCAGGATGCCCACCGTCTCGGCATCCTCCCGCGCGAGCTCCTGGGCGGCGACGGCGGCGATGGCGCCCGTGCGCATTGCCGTAACGGAGCGCACGTCCACGAGCGCGAGAGGCTCGCCATCCACGGCCGACGAGACGCAGATCATCCCCATCACCACGGGCAGGCCCGCCACGGGGTTGCGCGGGAAGGACGTGACCCACTTCAGGATCGCGAGCCCCGCTCCCTTCGCGGGCATGGCGCGAAAGTCGCCGTTCGGGTGAGCGTCGAGGTAGACCTTCGGAGGCATCACCCAATCGCCGCCGGCGTACTCCACGAAGCCCTCGCGCACATGCTCGATCGCATCGCCGGGCGAGATCGCGTTCAGCACCGTTTCCTGGTCGAAGACAGACAGCTCGGGCACGGCCGGTACGGTAGTCCCCGCATGTCTCGCAACGGACAGCAGCGTCCGGCCCGGCCCCGGATCGAGCTGAGCGGCGGGTCCGCCTCGCCCGAGGAGGCAGCCGCCATCGCGGCGGCCATCGAGCAGTTCCTGCGAGACACCGCCCCGCCGCCGGACGCCGCACGCGCGCGTGTGAACCCCTGGCAGCGTGCCGGCCTGTTCGAGGGCACGAAGCGCGGCCTGGCCGGGCCTGCGCCGTGGGGCGACCCCCACCCGTGGGGGAGCTAGTCGCCCGAGGGCGGGCCCGGGGCGAGGCGAGCGGGCCCGTGAGCCGGGCGGGGCAAGTTTGTTGCCTCCTGGTTGACTAACTTGCCTACCCGCGCCGGCGCACCCCCTTAATGCTGTCTTTCGCCGGGCATGCGACCCGGCCGTTAGCGGGAGCGGAACCGCGCCGTCGAGAGTCTCGAGCGTCGTGACGAGCGCCCGCTCTGTCACACACGTCGCGCCCAGAGCACGAAGGCCGGCTCACCATTGAGTGTGGGCCCTCTACGTCACGTATATGGCGCGTTTGGGGGCCCACACTCGGCGCCAAAGCGAGCGCCGCCTACCAGGTGGAGGGGACGGGCGCATGCGAACCGCCGCGCGGAGGACGCGGAGCGGACCGCCAACATCGAGCCGACCCACGACCGTATCCCCGTCGGAGGCCGCTAGCCCGCCGCCGCGAACACCGGCGGGCGGCGCTCCGCCCAGGGCCGCGCCTCCTCGAGCTGTGACGCGACCCGGATCAGCAGGTCCTCGCGCCCCATGTCCCCGACGAGCTGCACGCCGATCGGCAGCCCCGTCTCGGTCCAGTGCAGCGGCAGCGAGATCGCCGGCTGCCCGGTCGCGTTGAACCCGGCGGTGAAGACCGCATACGGGATTGCGCGGTGGATCGGCATGGCCGGGTCGGGGTCGTCGGCGCCGTTTCCCATCGTGCCGAGCTCGGCGGGGGGCACCGCCATGGTGGGCGTGACGAGCAGGTCGAAGTCCAGCCACCACTCGGCGACCGCCCGGCTCACGATCTGCGCGTAGCCGACCGCCATCAGGTATCTGGGCGCGCTGTGCGCGCGTCCCTGTTCGGCGAGCGCCCAGGTGAGCGGCTCCACGTCGTCCGGGCCGATCGGCCTGCCGGTGCGGAGGCTCCAGAAGTCGAGCGCCGCGGCCACCCCCGCCGTCCAGCGAACGAGGAAGTTCTCGATGTAGCCCTGGTCGTCGAGGGCTGCCGGATGCGACACCTCGACCGAGTGCCCGAGCGACTCGAGCGCCCGGGCCGCCTCTTCGACCGCCGCCACGCAATCGGGGTGCGTCTCGGCGTGGCCGCCCGGCGCCGCGGTCATCACCCCGATCCGGAGCCGGCCCGGGTCCGTCCCCACCTGGTCCGTGTACCGGCACGTCCGCGCGGGGGCGAAGTACGGCTCGCCCGGCGGCGACCCGGCGCACACCAACTCGAGCACGGCGGCCGTGTCGCGCACCGAGCGCGACACCACCAGCTCGGCGATGAGGCCCGACGCGAAGTCCCCGATGGGCGCCATCGACACCCGCCCGCGCGTGGCCTTCAAGCCCACCAGCCCGTTGCACGACGCGGGGATCCGGATCGAGCCGCCACCGTCGTTGGCGTGCCCGATCGCCACCATGCCGGAGGCCACGGCGGCGCCCGAGCCGCCGCTCGACCCGCCCGTGGAGCGCGAGGTGTCCCAGGGGTTGCGCGAGGGCCCGTAGGCGACCGGCTCGGTGGTCGGCAGGATCCCGAGCTCGGGCGTGTTGGTCTTACCGACGAAGACGAAGCCCGCCCTCCGGAAGCATGCCGCCAGCCAGCTGTCCTCGTCGGCTCGGAAGTCGAGGTCGCGCAGAAAGCGCATGCCCTCGTGGTGCGGAGTGCCGGCCACCGAGCAGATCAGGTCCTTGACAACGAACGGCACGCCGCGGAAGGGGCCGTCGGCCGGCTCGGTCTCGAGCGCCTCCTCGAACAGGGGGTGGATGACGGCGTTCAGATCGCCGTTCAGCGCCTCGATGCGCTCGATCGAGGCCTCCACCAGCTCGCGCGCGCTCACCTCCCCCGCGCGGATGAGATCGGCCTGGGCGGTGGCGTCGAGAGTCGAGTCCATTCGGGCGCCAGACTAACCGACCGGAATAAATTGCCGAAACCCGACTGGATTTTGCTACTTTGCGTGAATGGAACCTGTTTCGGCTCCGCCGACCAACGCGGACGCAGCGCAGCCGGCCGACCCGGCTGCTCCCGTCCGACGCCACGGCAAGAAGGGCTCCCTCGACAATCCGGAGGTGCTCGAGAACGTCCCCGGGCACATCATCCCGATCCTCGAGCGCGAGTTCGACGACTTCGACAACGAGGCCGAGAAGTTCCTCGCCGGCCAGACGCCCGAGGACGAGTTCATCGGCTTCCGCCTGAAGCAGGGCGTCTACGGGCAGCGCCAGGCGGACGTCCAGATGATCCGTGTGAAGCTGCCGTTCGGAGGCATCACGCCGGAGCAGATGGAGGCGTTCGCCGACGTGGTCGAGGACTACGCGCCCCTGAACAAGGCGCACATCACCACTCGGCAGAACATCCAGCTGCACCACGTCCCGCTGAGGGACGCGGCCGAGGCGATCCGGAAGCTGTCCGAGTCGGGCCTGTCGAGCCGCGAGGGCTGCGGTAACACCGTCCGCAACGTGACGGGAGACCCCTGGGCCGGCGTGTGCGAGGGCGAGCTTTTCGATCCCACCCCCTACGTGGGCGCATACGTGCGCTACTTCGTGCGCCACCCCACCACGCAGCTGATGCCGCGCAAGGTGAAGACCGCCTTCACCGCGACGGACGAGGACCGCGCGATCACCGGCATCCACGACGTGGCGTTCATCCCGCGCATACGCGACGGCGTGAAGGGCTTCGAGATGCGCGTGGGCGGCGGCACGTCGATCATGCCGCGCATCGCGCCGACGCTGCGCGAGTTCGTGACGGCCGACGACGGCGAGTACCTGAAGGTGACCGAGGCGGTGCTGCGGATCTTCGACCGCCAGGACTGGCTGCGCGCGAACCGCGCCCGGGCCAGGATCAAGGTGTTCGTCGACAAGTTCGGCATCGAGGAGCTCCAGCGCCAGGTCGAGGAGGAGCTCGAGGGCGACTGGGTCGCGGAGCGCGACTTCGACCCCACCCCGCTGCTCTTCATCGATGACGAGGAGGCAGGCGCGCCGGGCATCCCGGCCGTGTACGCGAGCCCGAACGGCGACGGCACGGAGTTCGAGCGCTGGCGGGCCACCAGCGTGCGGGCGCAGCGGCAGGCCGGCTACTCGACCGTGCAGATCAAGGTGATCCGAGGCGACCTCACCCCCGACCAGTTCCGCGGGCTCGCCGACCTGATGCGCAGATACTCCGGCGGCTACGCGCGCACGACGGTGCACCAGAACCTGGTGCTGCGCTGGGTGCGCGACGAGACCGTCTACGAGGTCTGGCGCGCGCTGTCTGAGCTCGGCCTGGGGGACGCCGGCGCGGACGAGATCAACGACGTCGTCTCGTGCCCGGGGACCGACTCCTGCAAGCTCGGCATCACGAGCTCGATGGGGCTCAACCATGCGGTGCGCGAGCGCATCGAGGCGATGAACATCACCGACCCCCTCACGCGCAGGGTGCACATCAAGATGTCCGGCTGCCCGAACGGCTGCAGCCAGCACCACATCGCGAACATCGGGTTCTACGGCGCCTCGATCAAGGCCGGCGAGCACACGATCCCCGCCTACGTCGCGCACATCGGCGGCAACTACGAGGGCGGCGAGGTGGTCTACGGCAGCCGTCTGAAGCTCCGGCTGGCCGCAAAGCGCGTGCCCGAGGCGGTGGAGCGCTGGCTGCGCATGTACGAGGCGGAGCGCGAGGGGGGCGAGGCGTTCAACGCGTTCGCCGAGCGCGTGGGCACTACGCGCTTCGAGGACGAGGCGCGCGACCTGGCCCTGCCGATCGAGTTCTCGCTCGAGAACATGAGCCACTTCATCGACTGGCAGCGGCGCGAGCCCTTCCAGGTGATCCGGGGTGAGGGCGAATGCGCGGTGTAAACAGCGAAAGCGGCGCCGCCGGCCGAGCCGGCGGCTTGCTCCCGGCCGGCGCCGAGTCCACGCTCCGCTACGCGGTCGAGAGCCACCACCCGCGCCTGGTCACGGCCTGCTCCTTCCAGAAGGAGGAGTCGGTCCTGATCGACATGCTGATGGCGATCGAGCCGAACGCCCGCGTGTTCACGATCGACACGGGCGTGCTCTTCCCGGAGACCTACGAGACCTGGCGGCGGATCGAGGACCGCTACGGGCTGAAGATCGAGGTGATCGACGCGCTCCCCCCGAACGGGACGCCGTGGAGCGCCGCGAGCTGCTGCGGCGTCCGCAAGGTGGAGGCGCTCGACCGGGCGCTCGAGGGCACGGCGGCCTGGATCACAGGCATTCGCCGCGAGCAGTCACCCACCCGCGCGGAGGCGGAGAACGTCGAGTGGGACGCCGCTCGGGGGGTATGGAAGTTCAATCCGCTGGCCGGCTGGAGCGACAAGGACGTCTGGACCTACGTGCACGATCGCGATCTTCCGTACCATCCCCTCCACGACAGGGGCTACGCTTCCATCGGCTGCGCCCCCTGCACGACGCCGGGAGACGGCCGGGAAGGACGCTGGGCCGGCCAGGCGAAGACGGAGTGCGGGCTGCACGTGTGAGCGTGCCGGCGGCGGGCCCGCATAAGCTCCGCGCCCACACAATGAGCTACGAGATCTCACATCTCCGGGCCCTGGAGTCCGAGGCCATCCACGTGATTCGCGAGGTGGCCGCTGAGCTCCATCACGGCGTGCTGCTGTTTTCGGGCGGCAAGGACTCCGCCGTCCTGCTTCATCTCGCGCGAAAGGCGTTCCACCCGGCGGGGCTGCCGTTCCCGGTCATGCACGTCGATACGGGCCACAACTTCCCGGAGGTCCTCGAGTACCGCGACCGCATGGTCGAGGACCTCGACGCGCGGCTGATCGTGGCGCGCGTCCAGGACTCGATCGACAGCGGCCGCGTGATCGAGGAGCGCGGCCCGCGCGCCTCGCGCAACCGGCTCCAGTCCGTCACGCTGCTCGACGCCATCGAGGAGCACGGCTTCAAGGCCGCCTTCGGGGGGGCCCGCCGCGACGAGGAGCGCGCCCGCGCCAAGGAGCGCATCCTCTCGTTCCGCGACGACTTCGGCCAGTGGGACCCCAAGGCCCAGCGGCCGGAGCTGTGGAACCTCTACAACGGGTACGTCAAGCCGGGCGAGCACGTGCGCGTCTTCCCGCTCTCGAACTGGACCGAGCTCGACGTCTGGCAGTACATCGCCGAAGAGCAGATCGAGCTGCCTGGGATCTACTTCGCCCACAAGCGAAAGGTGTTCCGCCGCGACGGCATGCTCTACGCGGTCTCCGAGTTCGTCGAGCTGCTGCCCGGCGAGAAGCCGTTCGAGGAGTCGGTGCGCTTCCGCACCGTCGGGGACATGAGCTGCACCGGCGCGATCGCCTCCGCCGCCGACACACTCGACTCGGTGGTGGCGGAGATCGCCGCGACGCGCATCACGGAGCGCGGCGAGACGCGCGCGGACGACCGGATCTCCGAAGCCGCCATGGAGGACCGCAAGAAGGAGGGCTACTTCTAGGCATGCCGGGCGCAGCCACCAACGGACGGCCCGTCACCCGCACATCGGAGCTGGTCCGCTTCGCCACCGCCGGCTCGGTCGACGACGGCAAGTCCACCCTGATCGGCCGCCTGCTCTACGACACCAAGTCGATCTTCGAGGACCAGCTCGAGCACGTGGAGCAGACGTCCCTGCGACGGGGCGACGGCTACGTCAACCTGGCCCTGCTCACCGACGGCCTGCGCGCCGAGCGCGAGCAGGGCATCACGATCGACGTCGCCTACCGCTACTTCCACACGCCGCGGCGGAAGTTCATCATCGCCGACACGCCGGGCCACGAGCAGTACACGCGCAACATGGTCACCGGGGCCTCCACCGCCGACCTCGCCCTGATCCTGATCGACGCCCGCAAGGGCGTGCTCGAGCAGTCGCGCCGGCACGCCTTCATCGCGTCGCTGCTGCGCATCCCGCACCTGGTGGTGTGCGTGAACAAGATGGACCTCGTCGCCTTCGACCAGGAGGTGTTCGAGCGCATCACCTCCGAGTTCTCGGGCTGGGCGGCCAAGCTCGACATCCACGACGTCACGTTCATCCCGATCTCCGCGCTGCACGGCGACAACGTGGTGGAGCGCTCGGACCGGATGTCCTGGTACGAGGGGCCCTCGCTGCTCTACCACCTCGAGCACGTGCACGTGGCCTCGGACCGAAACCTCCAGGACGCTCGCTTCCCGGTCCAGTGGGTCGTGCGGCCGATGACCGACGAGCACCACGACTACCGCGGCTACGCCGGCGAGGTGGCGTCCGGGGTGTTCCGCGCCGGCGACGAGGTCCTCGTGCTGCCGTCGGGACGCTCGTCGCGCGTCGCGTCGATCGACACCTACGACGGCGAGCTGGAGGAGGCCTACCCGCCCCTGTCGGTGACCTTGCGGCTCGAGGACGACATCGACGTGTCCCGTGGCGACATGATCTGCCGTCCGCAGAATCGCCCGGTCGAGGCCCGCGACATCGACGCGATGGTCTGCTGGATGTCCGAGCGCCCGCTCTCCACGACCGGGCGCTACCGCATCAAGCACACCGCGCGCACGGCGCTCGCGAAAGTCGACGAGCTCCTCTACCGCATCGACGTGAACTCGCTCCACCGCGAGGAGCGCGCCCAGGGCCTCGAGCTGAACGAGATCGGGCGCCTGCGACTGCGGCTGTCGGCGCCGCTGTTCGTGGACGAGTACCGACGCAACCGCGCAACCGGGAGCTTCATCCTCATCGACGAGTCGACGAATGACACCGTCGGTGCGGGCATGGTCCTCTAGCGTTTCTCCAGCTACCCTGCCGTTCTTGTGGACTTTGCGCTGATCGCGTTCGGCCTCGGAGTGGGGGTCCTCGTCGGCATGACCGGGATCGGCGGGGGTTCTCTGATGACGCCGATGCTGATCCTCGTCTTCGGCGTCACCCCGGTCACCGCGATAGGCACCGACCTGGCGTATGCGGCCGTGACGAAGACCGTCGGCGGCTGGAAGCACATGCGCCAGAAGACGGTCGACGTCCGGCTGTCGAGCTGGATGGCGCTCGGCTCGGTGCCTGCGGCGATCGGCGGGGTTTGGGTGCTCGGCCTGCTCGAGGACGCGGCGGGCCGGGACTTCGACGACCTCGTGATCACGATCCTGGCAGGCGCGCTCCTGCTCACGGGCGCCGCCACGCTGATACGCGCATTCCTCAAGCGGATGCACGAACGCGAGCGGGACACGATCGAGCTCGAGCGCCGGCACAAGATCGCCGCCGTCGCGCTGGGGCTCGCGGTCGGCTTCGTGCTCGGCGTGACCTCCGCCGGGAGCGGCGCGTTGATCGCGGTCGGGCTGATCCTGCTGTTCCGCCTCAGCCCGACCCGGGTGGTCGGCACGGACGTGTTCCACGCCGCCATCCTGCTCTGGGCGGCTGGGCTCGCCCACGTGACCGCGGGCAACGTCGACTTCGCCCTGGCCGGGACGATCCTGCTGGGCTCGGTGCCGGGCGTGTGGCTCGGCAGCCACTGGTCGGTCCGCGTCGAGCCGGCGGTCCTCCGCACGACGCTGGCCGTGGTGCTGATCGGGGCCGGCCTGGCGCTGCTCATCAAGGCCGGTCTTGACATCCCGCTCGTGGTGATCGCGCCGTTCCCGGTGGCGGTGATGGTCCTGCTCGTGGTGACGATCGTGCAGCACCGGCGAGAGGCGCTCGGACGCGCGGTGGCAAGTAGGCCGCCTCCCGTTTAAGTTCTCGGCCATCGAGTTCCCGCACGTCGCCCAGCACCTGACGATCGCCGCCGTGCCGCACGAGCGGCGGAGGCAGGGGCTGCTCGTCGTCTGTGGGGCGATGTTCATCAGCGCCGTCGATATGACGGTGGTCAACGTCGCCCTGCCTGACATCTCCGAGGATCTGAACGCCGGCCTCGGCGAGCTTCAGTGGGTGCTGGACGGCTACCTGGTCGCCCTGGCCGGGCTCGTGCTCGTCGGCAGCGGGCTGGCCGACCGCTTCGGCCGCAAGCGCGTCTTCCTCGCGGGCATGAGCGGCTTCGGCGCGGCCTCCGTGCTCTGCGCGCTCGCGCCGTCTCCAGCCGCACTCATCGGCGCCCGCGTCTTGATGGGGGCCGCCGCGGCCTGCGTGTTGCCGCCCGCGCTGTCGCTGATCGCGGTGATGTTCCCGCCCGAGGAGCGGACCCGGGCTCTCGGTGTGTGGGCGGCCACCGCCGGGGCGGGGCTGGCGATCGGCCCCGTGCTCGGTGGCATCCTCGTCCGCGAGATCGGCTGGGAGGCGGTCTTCCTGATCAACGTGCCGGTCACGCTCGCGGTCGTGCCCGCCGGGCTGCGTGTCCTGCCGGAGTCGACCCGTCCGGGCACCCCGCCGCTCGACCTGCTCGGTGTGTTGCTCTCGATCGTCTCGCTGGGAGCCATCGTCTTCGCGCTGATCCAGGGAGCAGACGCGGGCTGGACCAGCCCTGAGGTGATCGCCGCCGGCGCGATCGGATTGCTCTCCGGCGCGGCTCTCGTACGCCAGGAGCTACGGAGCCGCGAGCCGCTGTTCGACGTGCGCGTGCTTGCCCGGCCGGGGGTCGCCGCGGGCGCCGTGACGATCCTGGCCATTTACATCGCCTTCCTGGGATCGATGTTCCTGGTCCCGCAGTACCTGCAGTACGTGCAGGACCGCTCGGTGGTGGAAGCGGGACTGTTCCTGGCGCCGCTCGGCTTGGGTTCCGCCATCGGCGCCCGCTACAACGCGCAGGTTTTCGCCGCGCTCGGCGCCCGCCTGACCCTTGCCGGCGGGCTCGTGGCGTTCGCCGCCTCGGTCGCGCTGTTCCTGCTCCTCTCGAGGACCACCACCGTCGCGGTCGTGCTGGCCGGCTCCGGGCTGATCGGGTTGCTCCTGGCGCTGGTGGCGGCGCCGGCCACGGCGGTGATCATGAACGACCTTGGGGAGGAGCAGGTCGGCGACGGCGGCGCGGTGAACCAGCTGACTCGGCAGGTGGGGGGAGCGCTCGGCGTCGCGATCGTCGGCACGGTCTTCGCGACCGCCTACGCCAACCAGATCGACGAGAAGCTCACCGGGCTGTCGTCTGCTGAGCGCGACCGGGCGACAGAATCGATCGAGGAGGCGCGCGACGTGGTCGACGGCGTGCGGCCCGCCCTTCGCGACGAGTTGACCGCCCGGGTCGACGATGCCTTCGACCTGGCCGCCCGCGTCGGTTTCGGGACCTGCGTCGGCGTGCTCCTGCTGGCGGCCGCGGTGGCCGCCGTCTGCCTGTCCTCCGATCCTTCCTACGGACGCATACGCTCCAGCTCGGCCAGCGCCTGAGCGTCACCGGCGCTCATGCCGGGGATGGGCTCGCCGTTCCAGCACACGTCATCGGACATCGCGACGAAGAGCTGCTTGTGCTCGCGGCGGCTGAGGCGCTCGTGATGGGCGAACGCGAGGAACGAGTAGAGCGTCGGCATCCGGTCGCGCCAGCCGCGGTCGGCGCCCGGCACGCGAATCAGATCGTGGAGCGCCCTCGGCAGCTCCCGCGGACCCTCGGAGAGGGCCTCCGCCACGACCGCGAAGTCGAGCTGGACCTCGCGGCCCGCCTCCACCAGCGCGGGCTCGGCCCCGGGCTCGAGGATGCCGCGGGCGAGCTCGTCCGCGGTCATCAGCAGCACCCCGTCCGTGGTGCGGGGGTTGCACTCGATCAGCACCAGGCCGTCAGGCGACGCCACGAAGTCGAGGGAGAGCTGTCCGGTGTATGAGAGCGCGCCGCCGATACGCTCGGCGATCTCGCGCGACTCGTCGCCGTCCACGGAGAGGAACTGGATCCCTGTGCTGTGCTCCCACTGCCGGGGCGCGCGATAGGCGCAGTGCGCGCTGATGCGGCCGTCGTGGAGCGTGCTGTACGTGCATTGCATCGGGCCGGGCACGAACTCCTGCACGAGCCACGGGTTCTCCTCGGTCGGGTGCACGTCCTCGACAGCCACGTGGCCGGCCAGCGGGCCCTCGTTCGTCAGCAGACTCACACCGCCGCGCGAGAACACGGCGCGGGCGAAGTAGCGCGGGAACCGCTCGAGCGCCTCCCGCAGCTCCGACGCCGTGGTCGCCAGGACCGTCTCCGGGAGACGCAGACCGAGCCCGCCGGTGAGCTCCTTGAAGCTGAACTTGTCGTGGAGCCGGGCGAGCGTGGCGAAGGGAGCCGTGTACACCGGCGCTTCGTGCGCCAGCGCGGCGAGGTAGAAGGCGTCCTCCCACGAGGGGACCACGAGGTCGATCTCCTGCTCGGCGGCGATGCGCTCAACGTCGGCGGCGAAGGCCTGGGGGTCGACGCGCGGGGCGGCGGTGACGAGGTGGCCGGCGAGGAAGCGCGAGTGGCTGCCCGGCGCGGCCGCGTAGGTGTCCGAGGCGTAGACGTCGTGGCCGGCGTCCGCCAACCGCCGAATCAGGGCGAGCGCGAACGGCATGCGAGAGCTCGTGACGAGGAGCCGCACTGCGGGTGCAGCCTACGGGGATCAGGTGCGCTTCATCGTGCGGACGTCCTCCCCGGGCCTCCAGACCTCGATCACGAGCGCCTTGCGCTCGTCGTCCAGCTCGACGGTCGAGACCTCCCGCAGGTCGAGCCGGAACAGGTGCATCGGCCCGGGCGGCGCGTTCTCACCGTTGATCTCGCGCACCCTTTCCGGATCGAGGATCTCCTCGGCTACCCCGGCCAGCTTGGCGTCACCGCTCCAGTTCGGCGGATCGTCCGAGCCGCCATGGAGCGCGAACCGCGGATCGCGTTGCAGGTCGCGCGCCTTGAGCGCCTGCCACATCGAGCCGATCCACAGCTCCCCCTCGACGATGTCCGTCTCGGTGGCGGATATGCGCGGCGAGCCGTCCCTGCGGACGGTGGCGAGCGTCTTGTGCGTGTGGGCGTCGAGGCGCGCGCGCACCCGCTCGGCGAGCGCCGGCGCCTCTGCTTCGAAGTCGGACCAACTGGACATGCCCGACACCGTGCCGCACCGCCCCGGTGGCGTCCACAAGAATGTCGAACGCGATCAAGCGACGATGTGGCACCGTGACCGACCGCCTGCGAGAGCTGATCGACCTCGTGCTCGACTCGCTCGACGAGCCGGGCGCCGACGGGCGCGCGCTGGCGGAGCGCGCGCACTTCTCGCGCGACCACCTCGACCGCCTGCTGGCCGCCGCCACCGGCGAGTCGCCCGTGGCGCTGCGGCGCCGGCTCCTGCTCGAGCGCGCCGCCTGGCAGCTCCGCACGGGCGCGGCCGGGGCGCGGGACGCCGCGGCGGCGGCCGGCTACGGCTCGCTGGCGGCGTTCTCGCGTGCGTTCACGCGGACCCACGGGGTGCCGCCCAGCGAGTTCGCGGGCTCGGGACTGCCCGTTGAGCTCGATGCTCCCAACGGCATCCACTTTCACCCTCCGGCCGGCCTGCTTATCCCGGGCGCCCGCAAGCCGGTGACCCGCAGCGACCTCACCGAGCGCATGGTCTCCCACCACATCGACCGTGTGCGCGAGCTGCTCGAGGTGACGGCCGCGCTCCCGGCGGCGGAGCTCGAGCGGCCGATGCGGCCCGGCCTCGTCGTGGTCTGGTTCGAGGGTGAGGAGGCGAGCGCGGCGCTGATGGCGGAGCGCCTCGTCTACACGCTCGAGGTGTGGGTGGCGGCGATCACCGGCGTGGGCTGGCCTGACATCCGGGGCGGCGGCGACCTGCTGCGCCGCCACGAGCGGGCTTCGCTCGCGTTCACGCGGGTGGTAAGGGAAATCCGCGACCGCGGCGCCTGGGACGACGCGTTCGTGGACGCTCTCTGCGAACCGCCCCAGTCGTTCACCTACGGCGGCGTGATCTCCCACGTGCTGACGTACGGGGCGGTGCGGCGCGAGACGCTCGCGGCTGTGCTCCGTGAGCTCGGCGCGCACGTGCCGTCGTCCGGCGACCCGGTCGACTGGGAGGCGTCGCGGTGGCCCTCATCTACGCTCGCAGCGCCCGCGCCACCGCGATCAGGTCGCTGAGCACCCCCTGCCCGGCTAGCTGGGGACCGGCGCCGGGCCCGGCAACCGCGATCTCTCCCACCGGGGTCGCCCGGCACACCACGGCGTTGGTGGTCCCGTCGATGCGGGCCAGCGGATCGTCCGGGGCCAGCAGCTCGGGCTCGACCCGTGCGGTCGCCCTCCCGGCGCCGTCGGGCTCGGAGAACTCGAGCGTCGCGACGTGCTTGAGCCGCGTCCCGGTGGCGGCGGCCTGGTCGATCTCCGAACGGGAGATGGAGTCGATGCCGCGGCAGGCCACCTCGCCGGCCCGCAGCTGCCGGCCGAACACGAGCGCAGAGAGGATCATCACCTTCGCCACCGAGTCCGAGCCCTGCACGTCGGCGGCCGGGTCGCGCTCCGCGAGGCCGGCCGCCTGCGCCTCCGCGAGGGCCTCCTCGTAGGACCTCCCCTCCGCCATCCGGGACAGGATGAAGTTGGCGGTCGCGTTGAGCAGGCCGCGGAGCCCGACGGGGATCGCGCCCGCGAGGCCCTCGACCAGCGCGCTCAGCAGGGGGGTCCCGGACATGACGGAGGACTCGGCGCGAAACGCCACCCCGCGGCTCCGGGCCAGCTCGGCGAGCTCCACGCCATGCAACGCCACGGGCCATTTGTTGGACGTGACCACCGGGATGCCGCGTCCGAGCGCCTCGCGCATGTGGGAGAGCCCGGGCTCGCCGCCGTCCGCGGGGCTGGCCGTGACCTCCACCAGCAGGTCGGCCTCGGTCTCCCGCATGCCGTCGAGCGCGGTCCGCCAGTGCCGCACGCCGGGGTGATCGCCCAGCGCGCGGTCGCCGTCGAGGAGCGAACGCAGGTGGAGGCCGCCGGCCCGGTGCACGAAGCCGTCCCGTGCGGTCGCCACGCCCACAACCGTCACGGCCACGCCGTACCGCTGCGCGAGCCGCTCCGACTGCGAGTCGAGCGTCGCCGCGACCCACCGCCCAACCGTGCCGAAGCCGATCAGCCATACGCGCATGGCGCAACAGCCTGACGCACCGGGCCGGCCGCGGCCGGTCGACGCGCTTTGCGCAAGGGTCGTTGACCCGGGGCGGAGTGGGACTCATGCTGCGCGTTGATGCCAGCCCGGCTCGCGAACCGGATCGGCGGGCTCCGAGGGATCGTCCTCCTCACGCTCGCCCTCTGGCTCGCGCTCCGGCAGGTCGACGGCGTCCTGGGCTACCTCCAGAGCACGGGGAGCGGCGGCTATGGCGCGAATGACCTGTACACGGTGGCGCCCGGCGGGCTGGCAGAGCACGTGCAAGACCTGCTCCGGGTCTGGAAGGGGACCCGACCGGTTTCGCACGTCGCTTTCGCTGTCTACACGGCGCTGGACGTGGTTTTTGTCGGGCTCTACACGTTGATATTCCTACTGCTGTTCGAGCGTCTCGGGGCGCCGGAGGGCGCGATGAAGCCGATCGACCGCGCGCTCGGCAGGGCGCCGTTGGTCGTGGCGATCCTGGCCGGTGCGGATCTCGTCGAGGACGCGGTGCGCGCCGTGATGGTGGCGTCCGCCTCTTCGGCGCTCTGGTTGGTGTTGCTGGCTTGGTTCGCGACGACCGTCAAATGGGTCGCGCTGGCGACAGTACTTCTTCTGCTCGTCAGGGCGTGGCAGAGGGTCGGCCTCCCGGAGGGCCCCGGCCGCTGGACGTCCGACAGCTGGTGGGCGCTCGGGCGCCTCCGCGTACCGGCCTTCTTCGTCGCGGCTGTCGGGTTCATGCTCGTCGTGGATCCCACGGGACAGGTCAGGGACTCGTTCAGGCGATGGCTCGACTCTCCGGAGCAGTTCCTCGCCTCCGCCGGCTTCACGGTGGGCGGCGTGGCGCTCCTCGGGCTTGCGATCTGGACGACGGCGCGCCGGGCGGTGCTCGGCGACTACCGCGTCGCTCTCCGGCCGCTGTCTCCCCTCCGGTGGGCACTGGTCGCCGTCGTGCTCGCCGCCGTCGCCTGGAAGCTCGACCTTCGCAACCTGGCCGGTCCTGCGGTGGCGATCGGTGCCGTGGCCGTGCTCGAGCTCTGGTGGATCCTGTTCGGCTCGCGCAACCATGGACGCGGCCAGGCGCGCCGCGAGCGATGCGCCCGGAAGACGCGCCGCGAAGCCGCGGCAGAACCGTCGGAGGGTCGCAAGCCGGAAGTGCTCCGAGTCGCCCGGGCGCTCAGCACGATCCCCCTTCTCGCGCTGATGCTCGGTTTGGTCTCCGCCTGGACCGCGCCCCCCGTGGTCCTGCTGCCGCTCGGGCACGAGACGACCCGTGCCGTGCTCTGCGTGGTCTTCGCGCTGGCGACGCTGCCCGCGCTGGTCGTGTCCGCCTGGCGGGTTCCCGCGCTGCTGCGCGCGGTCGACGGCGAGCCTCCCTCGCGCCTGGAGCGCCGCCAGGTCGCCGTCGCGTCTTCGTGCTTGGTGGTCTGCATCTTCGCCGTCTTGTTCCCGCTCGATTTTCCGAGCATCCTCGGCCCCGTTGGGGTCACCGCCGTCATCGTGGGGCTCTTCGTCGTGGTCCTGGGCGAGGGTCAGCGCTACAGCGACACCCACGCGCCGAGCGCCGGCCTCATCTTCGTGGGGTTCACGCGCGTGCCGGTGCTCCTGCTGTTGCTGCTCGCGCTGACCGTCGCCGCCCTGGTGGACGATGGCAGCTACCACTCCGTCGAGGGCAACGGAGGGCCGGCCCCGGACCGCGCCGGGACCCCGCTGCACACCGCCTTCTCCGATTGGAGCCGGCGCAACTGCGCCAACGCCGGCGGCGCGGACCGGCATGTGCCGATGATCCTGGTCGCGAGCCAGGGCGGCGGCATCCGTGCCGCCTACTGGACGTCCTCGGTCCTCACCGAGGTCCTGAGCCCGCCGCCGAGGCAGGACGCCGACTGCCCCGGCGCGACACCGTTTGGAAGCGTGTTCGCGATGGGGGGCGCGTCGGGTGGGAGCGTCGGCATCACGTCGTTCACCGGCCACGCCGCCGACGGCGGGGAGTGGTACCGCGAGGTCATGGGAGACACCGACTTCGTCGCCGTACCGATGTCGTGGGCCTTCCTCGTCGACCTTCCCCGTGCCCTCGTCGGCTTCGACGGGCCGGATCGGCAGCGACGCTTCGAAGAGGTCTGGGAGGGTCAGGACGAGAGCCTGGAGGAGGACTTCTTCGCCGGCCACTCGCCGGACGCGCCCGTGCTGATGCTGTCGGCCACCCAGGTGGAGACCGGCTGCCGCATGAACATCTCGCCGTTACGCCTCACGGCGCCGACGAAATCGAACAGCCAGGGGGAGTGCGCCTCTCTCGATCGGCCGCCGTCGGCCGTGGACCCCCCGCCGCCCTCGCCGCGCCCCACCGCCGCGCTGACGTCCGACGTGCTGGACTTCCTCTGCCAGGAGTCGATCGAGCGCTCGACGGCGGCGTTGACATCCGCCCGATTCCCATACGTCTCGCCGTCCGGCCGGCTGACGAAATGTGCGGGGGGCCGCACGATCGCGGTGGTCGACGGCGGCTATGCCGAGAACACGGGTGGCCAACCGGTCCTCGACCTGTGGGCGCGCCTCAGGCCGTACGTCGCAGCCCACAATCGCCAGCGCGACGCGCCGCGGATCGTCCCGGTCTTCGTGGACGTGGACAACCATTACTCGAAGGCGGCCAGGGCCGGACCGGGCAAGCGCGTACCCCAGCTGCTCGTCCCGCCGCTCACGGCGGCCCGCGCGGACAGGCTGGACGATCGCGGGGTTGAGCAGCTCGCGAACGCCCGGTTCTCCACGGCACTGCCGGGTGCGCCGGACACCGTGTGCACGCTCGGCGACGATCCCGGCGAGCGGTTCGTCCGGATCGCGCCCCCCGAGAGCCCGGGCGTGCAGGCGCCTCTCGGCTGGACCCTTTCGCAGATGTCCATGAACGACCTCGACCGTCAGCGCGCCGACGCCCTGGGCCGAGCGCCGGCCGAGAACCTCCGAAGCTTCCTGGCGAAGGGCACGATCGACTGCGACCCGGGGGCCGAGTACTAGCCTCCCGTCCGCATGATGGTGGTGATGACACCCGAGGCCACGCAGGCCGAGATCGAGGCTGTGGTGGCCAAGCTCGAGGCGCGTGGGCTGCACGCCAAGGTCATGCCGGGGGAGCTCACCACGGCCATCGGCGCCATCGGCGATCCCGAGGGCGTCCGGGAGCTCGGGCTCGAAGGGCTCGCCGGGGTCGACCAGGTCATCCCCATCTCGCGCCCTTACAAGCTCGCCTCCAGCGAGCTCTCCCACCACGAGCCCACGACCTTCGACGTGGACGGCCGCCGCGTCGGGGCGCCCGACACGTTCTGCCTCATCGCCGGGCCTTGCACCGTCGAGACTCCCGACCAGACCCGCGTCGTCGCGCGGGCAGTGGCCGCCGCCGGCGCCTCGATGCTCCGCGGCGGCGCCTTCAAGCCGCGCACGTCGCCGTTCTCGTTCCAGGGGCTCGGCTACCAGGGCCTCGAGATCCTCGCCGAGGTGCGCGCGGAGACCGGCCTGCCGGTGGTGAGCGAGCTCACCTCGGCTCAGTACGCCGGCCGCTTCGCCGAGGTGGTCGACGTGGTCCAGGTGGGCGCCCGCAACATGCAGAACTACGGCCTGCTGGAGGTGGTGGGCAAGATGGGCAAGCCCGTGCTCCTCAAGCGCGGACTCTCCTCCACGCTGGACGAGCTGCTGATGGCGGCCGACTACGTGCTCAAGGAGGGCAACGAGCGCGTCATCCTGTGCGAGCGCGGCATCCGCACCTTCGAGACCGCCATGCGCTTCACGCTCGACGTCGGCGCCGTGCCGTGGCTGAAGCTCCACACCCACCTGCCGGTGATCGTCGACCCCTCGCACGCCTCGGGCGACCGGCGTCTCGTCGGCCCGCTCGCCCGGGCCGCGGCCGCCGCCGGAGCCGACGGCATCATCGTCGAGGTCCACGACGACCCCGAGGCCGCGCTCTGCGACGGACCCCATCAGATCTACGCGAAGGACTTCCCGGCCTTCGCCTCGGAGGTGGCCGCGCACGCGCAGCTTCTTGGGAAGATGCTCGCGTGAGCACGGCGCTGCTGAACGATCCGACGGCGGCCGACACCCTGCCGCCCGGCCCATCCGCCTCGCGGCCTCGGCAGACGGTTCGCTGGATCTTCCGCCCCGGCGCGATGCTCGAGGACTGCCGGCGCCGGTACGGCGACATGTTCACGCTCCGCATCGCCCACGAGGGCTTCTGGGTGTTCCTCGCCCATCCCGACATGGTCAAGCAGGTCTTCACCGGCGACCCGCGCGTGCTCCACGCCGGCGAGGCCAACGTCGTCCTGCTGCCGATGCTCGGCCACCACTCCCTGTTGCTGCTCGACGAGGCGGCTCACATGTCCCAGCGCAAGCTGATGCTGCCGTCGTTCCACGGCGAGCGCATGCGCGGCTACGAGCAGGTCATGGCCGAAGTGGCCCGCGAGGAGATCGGCCGCTGGCCGCTCGGCGAGGCGCACCCGGTGCGGCCGGCAATGCAGCGGATCACGCTCGAGGTGATCATGCGCACGGTCTTCGGCGTCCAGGACGAGGCCCGCCGGCGGCCGCTGCGCGAAGCGCTTACCGCGGCGATCGAGTGGGGCTCCGACCCGCGCCGGATGGCGCTGCTGGCCTCGCTCGGGCCGCGCAGGGTCGCGGAGGCGCGAATGTTCCGGCGCGTTCGAGATCCGGCCGACGAGCTGATCTACCAGGAGATCCGCCGGCGCCGCGAGGCGCCCGACCTCGCCGAGCGCGAGGACGTGCTCTCGCTCCTCCTCCAGGCCCGTCACGAGGACGGCAGCCCCATGACCGACGAGGAGCTCCGCGACGAGCTGATGACCCTGCTGACGGCTGGGCACGACACCACGGCGTCGTCCCTTGCCTGGGCGGTCGAGCGGCTCGTGCGGCACCCGGACAAGCTCGAGCGGCTCCGCGACGGCGACGACGAGTACCTCGACGCGGTCTGCAAGGAGACCCTCCGCCTTCGGCCCATCCTCGCTCTCGTGCTGAGGCGCCTTACCGAGCCGATGGAGATCGGCGGCCGCGTGCTGCCGGCCGGCGTGAACGTGGCGCCGTGCATCTACCTCGTGCACCGGCGCCCGGATGTCTATCCGGAGCCGCTCGCCTTCCGCCCCGAGCGCTTCCTCGAGCAGCCCGCCGGCACCTACACCTGGATCCCGTTCGGCGGCGGAGTGCGGCGCTGCCTCGGCGCGAGCTTCGCGCTGTTCGAGATGAAGGTGGTGCTGCGGGAGCTGGTGACCCGGCTGGCCCTGCGCCCCGCGGATCCGCGCCCCGAGCGGATCACACGACGGACGATAACGCTGGTGCCGGACCGCGGCGGCACGGTCGTGGCCGAGCGGCGGGCCGCCGCGTAGCGGCCCGGCGATAACCTCCCCGCCGCCCGTGTTCACGAAGGTCCTGGTAGCCAACCGCGGCGAGATCGCGATCCGCGTCATGCGCACGCTCGAGGAGCTGGGCGTGGCCACGGTGGCCGTGTACTCGGAGCCCGACCGCGAGGCGCCCCATGTGCGCCGCGCCGGCGAGGCCTACCTGCTCGGGCCCGGCCCGGCCGCCGAGAGCTACCTCAAGGTGGACCGCATCATCGAGGTTGCACGGCAGGCGGGCGCCGAGGCAATCCACCCCGGCTACGGCTTCCTGGCCGAGAACGCCGCCTTCGCGCGCGCGTGTGAGGAGGCCGGCGTCGTCTTCATCGGTCCGCCGGCGGACGCCATCGACGCGATGGGCTCGAAGACCAAGGCGCGCGAGATCATGCGCGACGCGGGGGTGCCGATCGTGCCGGGCACGACCGACCCGGTCGACTCGGTCGACGCGGCGCGCCAGGTGATCGAGGAGTCGATCGGCTACCCCGTGGCGATCAAGGCCGCCGGCGGCGGGGGCGGCAAGGGCTTCCGGGTCGCCGAGTCCGAGGACGAGCTGGAGAAGGCATTCGAGGGCGCGTCGCGCGAGGGCGAGAAGTTCTTCTCCGACCCCACGGTCTACGTGGAGCGCTACCTGCCCGACCCGCGCCACGTGGAGGTGCAGGTGCTCGCCGACGGCGAGGGCAACGTGATCCACCTGTTCGAGCGCGACTGCTCGGTGCAGCGCCGCCACCAGAAGCTGATCGAGGAGAGCCCCGCCCCCGCCGTGGACCCCGAGCTCCGCGAGCACATCGGCCGGATCGGCACCGACGCGGCCCGCGCGGTCGGCTACCGCTCGGCCGGCACGGTCGAGGGGCTGCTCCAAGACGGCGAGTACTTCTTCCTCGAGATGAACACGCGCGTGCAGGTGGAGCACTGCGTGACCGAGATGGTCACCGGCATCGACATCGTGCGCGAGCAGGTCAAGATCGCCGCCGGCGAGCCGCTCGCCTACGCGCAGGAGGACGTGGTGCTGCGCGGCCACGCGATCGAGTGCCGCATCAACGCCGAGGACGCGTCGAAGAACTTCGCCCCCGCCCCCGGCACCGTCGGCTCGTACCGCGAGCCCGCGGGCCCGTTCGTGCGGGTCGACTCGGGGGCGGAGGAGGGCTATGAGGTGCTGCCGCTCTACGACCCGATGATCGCCAAGCTGATCGTCTGGGACGTCGACCGCGAGGCCTCCACGCGGCGCATGCTGCGTGCGCTCGGTGAATTCGAGATCGGCGGCCTGAAAACGCTCGTCCCGTTCCATCAGGCGCTGCTGGCCACAGAGCAGTGGGCACGGGCCGAGACCTGCCGCGACCTCGTGGAGGACAGGGAGTGGCTGAAGGAGCTGGCCTTCCCCGCGCCCGAGAAGGCGGGGGACGAGGAAGCCGAGGAGAGGGTGGAGCGCGACTACGCGGTCGAGGTGTCCGGCCGTAAGTTCGAGGTCAAGGTGATCGGCGCGCCGTTCGCCCCCAACGGCGCCGCGCCGGCGGCGGCCACGCGGAAGGCGCCGCGCCGCGAGCGCAAGTCGGACGCCGGCGGCGGCGGGGCGCCGGGAGCCCTGATCTCCCCGATCCAGGGCACCGTGCTGAGGGTGGCGGTGGAGCAGGGCGCCTCGGTCGAGGAGGGGGCGCTCGTGTGCGTGATCGAGGCGATGAAGATGGAGAACGAAATCACGGCGCCCTCGGCCGGCACCGTGGAGGAGCTGGGCATCTCGGAAGGCGGCTCGGTCGCCACCGGCGACACGATCGCGGTCATCAAGTAGCAGCGCGACAATTGCGTGGCGGTTCGCGCGAGGCGGCTGTAGTTTGGGCCTACTGGCCCCTGCCCCCAACGCGGTTCGCATGAATTTCCGGATCCTTGGCCCGCTCGAGGTCCTCGACGGAGGCCGCCCAGTCGCCCTGGGCGGGAGCAGGCAACGCGCTCTGCTGGCGGTCTTCCTGCTGCACCGGGGGGAGACGTTGAGCACCGACCGCCTCATCGACGAGCTGTGGGGAGAGCGCCCGCCCGCCACGGCGACAAAGTCGGTGCAGGTCTACATCTCGCGGTTGCGGAAGGCCCTGGATGGCGGCGACGAGCAAGGTTCGCCCGATGTGATCGTGACTCGCGAGCACGGCTACGAGCTGCGGCTCGATCCCGAACGCCTCGACGCGCATCGCTTCGAGCAGCTCGTAGCCGAGGGAACAAGCGATCTCGCGGCCGGCCGACCGAAGCCGGCCGCCACGGCGCTCGAGGGGGCGCTGTCGCTCTGGCGCGGCCCGCCCCTGGCCGACCTCGCCTACGAGCCGTTCGCGCAGCGGGAGGTCGCCCGGCTCGACGATCTGCGCCTCGCGGCGCTCGAAGCGCTGATCGATGCCAAGCTGGCGCTGGGCGCGCACGCCGCAGTGGTCGGTCAGCTGGAGACGCTGATCTCCGAGCACCCCTATCGAGAGCGTCTTCGCGCGCTGTTGATGCTGGCGCTCTACCGCTGCGACCGGCAGGCGGACGCACTACAGGCCTATCAAGACGCGCGCTTGGCACTGGTCGAGGAGCTGGGGATCGAGCCAGGCGAGCGTCTGCGCGAGCTGGAGAAGGCGATCCTCGTGCAGGACCCGAAGCTCCACCTGACGACGGAGAAGCCGGCGACGGCCGAACCGGCCGCGAAGGCGCCACGCGGCGCGTTCGTGGGCCGCGAGCGCGAGCTCGCCACTCTGGTGGACGGTCTCGATGACGCCTTCGCCGGCCGCGGGCGCGTGGTGCTGCTCGCCGGCGAGCCGGGCATCGGCAAGAGCCGCCTCGCCGAGGAGTTGGCCGTGGACGCCCGAGCGCGCGGCGCGCGCGTCTTGGTCGGCCGCTGCTGGGAGGCCGGCGGCGCGCCCGCCTACTGGCCCTGGGTCCAGGCGCTGCGCGCGTATGTCCGCGAGGCAGAGCCCGAAGGGCTGCGGGCACAGCTCGGCGATGGCGCGGCCGAAGTCGGTCAGCTCCTCCCCGAGCTGAGGACGCTCCTTCCGGACATCGCCGAGCGGCCGGTGCCGCAGTCGGAGGGTGCCCGCTTCCGGCTCTTCGACGCGACCAGCTCCTTCATGGTGAACGCCGCGCAGGCATGCCCGCTCGTGATCGTGCTCGACGACCTGCACGCTGCGGACGAGCCTTCGCTCCTGCTTCTACAGTTCGTCGCCCGCGAGCTCGGCGAGAGCCGCCTGATGGTCCTCGGCGCCTACCGCGACCTTGATCCCGCCCTCGCGGATCCGCTGAGGGCGACGGTCACGGAGCTCGCTCGTGAGCATGTCACGCGGAAGGTCGAGCTCACTGGCCTCGGCGAGGCCGAGGTCGCGCGTTTCCTCGAGCTCGCGGCGCCGGGAGCCCCCGCGGCCGGCCTCGCGCCGGCGGTACACGCCGAGACCGAGGGCAACCCCCTCTTCGTCGGCGAGATCGTCCGGCTGCTCGCGACGGAGCACCGCCTGGACGAGCCCGCCTCGGCCCGCCTCGCCATCCCGCAGAGCGTGAGAGAGGTGATCGGTCGCCGGTTGCGCCATCTCTCGTACGAGTGCAACGAGCTGCTCGTGTTGGCCTCGGTCCTCGGACGGGAGTTCGATCTGGATGCGCTCGCACACATAAGCGGACTTGAGCGGACCGCGATCCTCGAGCTGCTCGACGAGGCAATGGAAGCGCGCGTCGTCTCGGAGGTTCCGGGCGTGATCGGCCGCATGCGCTTCGCCCATGCGTTGATCCGCGACGCCGCATACCACGGGCTGGCGAGGAGCCGCCGGGTACAGCTCCACCAGCGGGTCGGCGAGGGTCTCGAGGCGCTGTACTCCTCCGACCTCGAGCCGCACCTCGCGGAGCTGGCGCATCACTACTTCGAGGCCGCCGCGGGCGGGGACGGTCAGAAAGCCGCCGACTATGCCCGGCGGGCCGGCTCACGGGCCGTCGCCCTCCTCGCGTACGAGGAGGCGGTTCGCCTCTACATCATGGCGCTCGAGGCGCTCGGACCGGAAAGCGCCGCTACGGCACGGCGCCGCTGCGAGCTTCTCCTGGCCCTGGCGGACTCCAAGGGCCGGGCCGGTGACAGTCCGGCGGCCAGGGAGAGCTTCCTTCAGGCGGCCGAGCTTGCACGGTCCGCCGGTCTGCCCGAGGCGCTCGGCCGCGCGGCCATCGGCTACGGAGGCAGGTTCCTCTGGGATCGCGCGATGAGCGACGATCGCCTTGTCCCACTGCTCCAGGACGCGCTCGCCGCCCTGGGCGAGGTGGACAGCGCACTGCGCGTCCAGCTGCTATCTCGCCTGGCCGCCGCGCTGCGGGGCGAGCCCTCCCGCGAACACCGCGAGCGGATATGTCAGGAGGCGGTCGAGACCGCCCGCAGGATCGGCGACCCCGCGGCGGTCGCCTACGCGCTGGCCGCGGCGGAGGCGGCGCTCCAAGCACCGCAGACGGCCCAGAGGCGCCTGGAAAAGGGAAGGGAGATCATCTCGCTGGCCGGCGCGACCGGCGACCGAGAACGTCTCTTCGACGGGCACGAGCACGTGTTCTGGGCCGCCTGGGAGCTCGGCGACCCCACCGTACGTGCGGTCGAGCTCGAGTTCCTGACGCGCGTCGCGGAGGAGCTCAGGCAGCCGACCCAGCTCTGGATGCTCGCCGTGGTCCGGGCGACGGTCGCGTTGGCCGAAGGCAGATTCGCCGAGGCGACGGAGCTGATCGAGCACGCGGCGCCGGTCGGCGAACGCGTGCAGAGCTCGACCGCGGCGGCGGTCGCGCGCACGCTCCCTCTGTTCCTGCTGCGCCGCGAGCAGGGACGACTCGAGGACTTCGAGCGCGAGATGCAGGGACCCGGGCACGAGTTCTCCGGCCCGCTGGTGCGACGCGCCGTGCTCGCGCAGGTCCACGCGCGCTTGGGACGCACCGAACAGGCGCGCCACGTGCTCCACGACCTGACCGGCCGTGACCTCGCGGACTGGCACGTGGACGAGGAGTGGCTCATGAGCATCTGCCTGCTCGCGGAGACCTGCGCGCTCCTCGCCGACAAGGAGCCCGCAGCCTACCTCTACGAGCTCCTGCTGCCGTATGCCTCCCTCAACGCCCTGGCCGTCCCCGAGCTGGCTCTGGGCTCGACCAGCCGCCCCCTCGGAATGCTCGCGACGCTGCTGGGCCGTTTCGAGGACGCGGCCCGGCACTTCGACGAGGCGCTGCTGATGGACGAGAGGATGGGGGCACGCCCCTGGCTCGCGCACGCCCAGCAGGAGTACGCCCGCATGCTGCTTCAGCGAAACGCCGAGGGCGATCGAGAGGACGCGGAGAGGCTCCGGTCGCGCGCACGAGCCGCCTACCGGGAGCTCGGCATGGAGGGCCGCTAGCGGGAGCGCACCAGGAGCCGGTGCTCGCCCGACCGCGTCTCCACGGTCACCTCGAGCCCGCGGTTGGTCACCTCGGCGTCCCAGTCGACGCGCCGCCCGTCGAGCCTCACGGAGTCGACCCTCGAGCCGCGCGGCAGGGTGTGTCCGATCACCAGTTCACGCACGCGCGCGCTGCCCGTGTCGACCCTCGTGCGATAGCGGCGCCCTCGGCGCGAGGCCCGCACGAGCTCGAGCTTGCCGGCGCCCAGCCGTATGTCCTCACCGGCGATCGGGGCATTCGACGGAAGCTGAGGCACGACCTCGAGCTCCCTCCGCCCCATGTCGGGCCGTACGCCGAGCTGCTGGTGCACGACCGGCCACACCGTCCCGTAGTGGCCCCAGGCCTGCACGAACATCGCCCGGCAGCTCCAGCAGCGCTCGATGTTGGCGTCGCGCGTGCCGGCGCGGTCGAAGTCGGGCGACGGCAGGATCTCGGGCAGCGACCCGGGCTGCTCGTCCGGCGTGCCGCCCGTGTAGGGCTGGCCGAACATCGGCTCCGCCTCGGCGTCGGTGTAGCGCCGCTGCTGCCCCGGGCCGAGGCGCCCGTAGTTGCCCTCGCCCACGGCCTGGATCGCCGTGTTGAGCCCGAAGATCGTCCGCTCGCCGAGGCCGTCGGGCCCGCCCTCGCAGCCGGTGTGGAACAGCCCGAGGTTGTAGGGCCGCTGACCGCTGTAGCAGTCGGTCTCACGCAGCGCGAGCGCCTGGTTGCCGTGGTCGAAGGTGGCCAGGCCGGGCACCGCCATCCCGTCGATCGTCAGCTCGGCCTCCATCGGCGTGACGCCGATCCAGTGCTTGTCCTGCTGCTTGTTGTTGTCCCCGCCGACGGGCGGATCGTCGATCGAGTCCGCGTACTGCGGGCCGTCCGGCGACTGCGGGAACCACCAGGCGTCCTCGAACCGCCGATGGAGCCGGCGCGCGAGATCGCTCGCCCACTCGTTGGTGGCGCGGTCGCCCACGGCGCGAGCCAGGTCGGCGAGGTCGTAGAGGCCGCGGATCAGGTACACGGAGTTGTCGAGCTTCTCGACACCCATGCCGCCGCGCTCCACGTTGCCGGAGCCCTCGGGCCAGCCGTCGTCGTCCTCGTCGAGGCGGTCGACCACCGCGCGCATCCCGCGCACCGAGAAGTCGTACAGCCCTCCCATGAACCGGTCGTCGCCGGTCCAGCGCCACACCAGCGCGACCGCGCTCGGGAACTTGACCGTCTCGTCGGTGTTGAAGTTGTAGGCGCCGGTGGTCGGGTTCCTCGAGTCGTGGCCGAACCAGTTGGAGCCCTCCGAGATCACCTCGTGGGTCACGATGCCCGAGCCGTCGTTGAGGATCTCCGACACGTCGCGCAGGCCGATCAGGTGGTCCTTGATCGGCTCGAACTGGCCCATCGCGACGCTCGCGAACGCCGTGTACTCGCCGTCGGTCGCGAACATCCAGGGGTAGTCGGGGTAGCCGGCGCCGACCCAGCGGGCGCTGTCGACGGTGCCGAGAGGCGCCGTGTACTGCCTGCCTTGGTCGAGCCAACGGATCTGCAGGTCCTCCGCGTAGCGGGTGAGGTCGAGCACGTTCTGCTTTCCCCAGTCGACGGCCTGCTGGAGCCGCCGGTCGCCGGGCAGCGACAGCCGCGTCAGCGCACCCCAGCGCTCGCGGGCCTCGATCTTGGCCTCCAGCGAGCGGGCCGGATTCCTGAGCGCGGCCCGGAGCTCGGAGCGCGCGTCGCTCGGGCCCTTGTCGGAGCCCACCACGGCGATCCACAGCGTCTCCGTGTCCCGGCCGCCGACCGTCACCCGGTAGCGCAGCTGGCCGCCCGCGCCCTTGCCGTACTGGCCGTCGTCGCAGGCGCTGGGCGGCTCTTCGGCCGTGCAGACGTTCGTGCCCTGCGGCCCGCGGTGCCCGTTCGGGGCGGTGTTGACCTCCGCTTCGGAGGGACGGCGGTCGGAGGCCACGTACGCGGCGTAGTCGTGCGGCGCGGCGTTGCGGTGCGGCAGCGTGCCCTGCTCGCGGAAGCGAAGGGCACCGTCCTCCACGGTCGCGGTGTCTGGCAGCTGGTCGCGCGCGTGCGGCTTGTTGTCGAAGCTCCAGGGGTACTCGGCAAGGAGCTCGGAGTGCGCGTCGACCTTGACCGTGACGGTCCGGGACGAGGCGTCCGGGTTGGTCATCTTCAGGCCGATGAGCGCGCCCCGGCGGCCGTCCGGCGCGAAGTCGGTCCGCTCGAGCCGCAAGCCGCCCGTGGTCGGCAGGTCGAACCTCACGTAGCCCCACCCGCTCGTGAACCGGGTCGCCTGCCCGACCCACTGATCGTCGACGCCGAACCAGACGCCGTCGACGAGCTTGATCGGCTCGCTCCAGATGCCGCCCATCTCGCCGGCGATGTGCCAGCCGTTGGCATAGAAGCGGCCGTCCTGGAAGCCGATGATGCGGGCCCGCTCTCCCGCGGCGCCGTAGCGGCGGTCCTGCAGACGGTCGGAGATGGAGAGCTCGGGAGCGGCGAATGCAGTGGGGGCCGCGGTAAGGAGAAGAGCCAGGCCGATCAGCGTCTTGCGCAGCACCGCATTGTGGCTCCCCGGGCCGGCGCAAGCTAAACGCGCGTGACGTTTTCCGAGTGGATCCGGCGCTGAAAGCTGCTGTCGCGCCCCTCGGGCAGGCGCGGGCGCTCCTCGCCGCGTTCGAGGGCCTCGAGGTACTCGAGGTCCTCCTCCAGTAGGCGCCTCGTCACGTCCCCGCCATGGGGGGCGCCGTGCCCGGGCACCACCGTCTCCGCCGCCTCCGTGAGCGGCGCGAGCCTGGCGAGGGTGGCGCGGTACTCCTCCAACGACCCGCCCTTCGATATCCACGGGATCTCCAGGCGGGAGAGATAGTCGCCGACGCACAACACGCCGCACCAGCGGGCGAAGATCGCCATGCCGTCGGATGTGTGGCCGCTCGCGTGGTGAAGCTCGAGCTCACGATCCCCGAGCTCGACCGAGCCGGGCACCGGCAGGGTCTGCACCTGGCCGAGCGACAGCGGGCCGGAGCGCTCCACGTACAGCCGGGCGTCGTAATCCCGCAGCTCGCGCTGGGCCGATCCGGGCTCGCGGTGAAACCGCTCCACGGTGGGCTCGCCCAGCCCGAGCGCCAGGCCGGGGAACGCCACCCGCCCGAGCAGGTGGTCGAAGTCGCCGTGCGTGGCGATCAGCGCGTCGGGCTCGAAGCCGGCGCCGGTGAGCAGCTCGGGCAGGGCCTCGAGCTCCTCCGGGTAGTAGGGCGAGTCGATCAGCATCGCCTCGCCACCGGCGCGAAGCGCGACGGCGTTCGTCTGCCACAGGAGGCTCGTCAGGACCAGCGCGTCCCGGTGGACCGAGACCGCCCGCAACGGAACTACGCGGCCTTCAGCAGCTTGCCGGCCTCTCGAAAGGTCTTCACGTCGGAGTCCGGCTTCTTGCCCTCGACCTGCTCGCCGTGGCGGTTCACCCAAATCACCGGGATCTTCTGCTTGAGGCAGGGCTCCACGTCGGTGGGATAGCCGGAGGCGATGTGGACCCAGTGCCGCTTGGTGGACCCGATCCGCCGCGCGCATTCCTTGAAGTGCGCCTCGTCGGGCTTGTAGGAGCGCACCTGCTGGGCCGTGACCACCAGGTCGAAGTCGGTGCGCAGGTGTCGGCGCGTGGCGCCGAGGAGCTTGTCGTCGATGTTCGAGAGGATGCCCACCTCGTATTTCTTGGCAAAGCGCTCGAGCTGGGCGTTCGACTCGCGAAACGGCTGCCACGCGGGCACGCTGTTCGGCAGAAAGTTGGAACGCGAGGGCTCGAGGTCCCAGCCGAGCTCCCCCGCCACTCGCACCGCGGTGCGACGCAGGACCTCGGCGTAGAGCTCATAGGAACCGCGCTGGATCTCGCGCTGTACCTCGACAAAGCGCGGGATCAGGGCCTCGCGGTCGATGGTGAAGCCGTCGCGGTCGGCCTCCTTCTGGAACGCCTCGTACACACCGGTCTCCCAGTCGATCAGCGTGCCGTAGCAGTCGAAGGTGACGAACTTGACGTCTTTCGGTAGAGCCATAGGTGCGTTTCGATAGGGTCATGCGCCCCGCCTTTGGGAGGGCGCCTCCGGCGGCGGCGCATCCTATCTACCCGGCATGGACTTGCTCGAATACCAGGGCCGTAACCTGACCCAGGTGGCGGAGATCGCGGTCGAGATCCTGGGCGCGCGCGTGTAAGGAACCCGTGGACGAGCGCCTCGACGCGGTGCGCGAGCTGTGGCGGACCTACCGTGAAGACGGGGTCGAGAAGGCGATCCCGCTGCTCCACCCCGAGGTCGAGTTCGTGGCACACGACGGGCGGGTCTTCAACGGACACGACGGCGTGCGTGAATTCTTCGCCGAGTTCGACAGGCGAGGCGAGGTGTTCACGGCCTCCCCGTACAGCTTCGAGCTGCGCGAGCCCGATCTGATCGTGATCGGCCACCGTCGCATCCGATCGCAGGAGGGCACGCGCGGCGACTACCTCTTCTTCGTGCACAGCTTCGTCGACGGACGCGTGTCGCGCATCGCCGCGCACGCGACCAAGGACGCCGCACTGACCGACATCGCAGCCCGCTATCGTGGCCAGGCGTGGCCGAGCTGACCAACATTTCCCTCTCGAGGGGCGCTCCGTCGCTCGACATCGTGGCGGTCGACGACCTCAAGCTGGCCGCCCAGCGAGCGTTTGAACGTGACCCGGCGGGCGCGTTCGCGTACGGCACCTCCGCGGGATACCCGCGCCTGCTCGAGTGGCTTGCGAAGAAGCACGAGGTGGCGCCCGACCGCCTGCTTGCCACGAACGGGTCGATGCAGGCCGACGCTTTCCTGTTCCAAGAGCTCGTCGAGCCGGGCGACGTGGTGGTGGTCGAGGCGCCCACCTACGACCGGACGCTGCTGTCCCTCACCAAGCTCGGCGCCGAGGTGCTTCCGATCCCCCTCGAGGCCGACGGCCTCGACGTCGGGGCGCTCCAAATGGCGCTCGAGGAGGGCGCCCGGCCGAAGCTCGCGCACGTGATCCCTAACTTCCAGAACCCGGCCGGCTGCACTCTCTCGCTGGACAAGCGCCGGCGGCTGCTCGAGCTCGCGCGCGACTATGGCTTCACGATCTTCGAGGACGACCCGTACGTGGAGCTGCGCTTCGAAGGCGAGGGGCACCCCCGCATGCTGGAGCTGGACGAGAGCGATGAGGCGGTCGTGTACGCCTCCTCGTTCTCCAAGACCGTCTGCCCGGGCATTCGCGTGGGCTACCTGGTCGGGCCGCAGGGGCTGATCGCCAGGATCCGGAAGCGGGCGACCCAGACCTACATCTCGCCGAACATGGTCGCCCAGGCGATCGTCGCCGACTTCTGCGACTCCGGCGCGATCGACCGCTCGATCGAGACCGTCAAGGCCGCGCTGCGCGAGCGGCGCGACGCCACCTGCGAAGCGCTCGCGCGGCATCTGCCCGAGGCGCGCTTCGTCACCCCCCAGGGCGGCTACTTCCTCTGGGTCGACCTGCCCGATGGAAGCGACGTGGCGGCGCTCGAGCGCGGCTCCGCCGATCGGGGCGTCGTCTTCGTAAAGGGCACCGACTTCCTGATCGAGGGCGGTCAGAGCTCGCTGCGGCTCGCCTACTCCGCCGTGCCGCCCGACCAGATCGAGGAGGGCATCGCGCGCGTGGGTGAGGCGTACCGAGAGCTCACGCCGACGGCTGCGTGATCCAGCTCGAGCAGCGGCGCGATCTCGGCGCGCTGCTACGCGACTCCTTCACCGTCTACCTCCGCCACTTCGGCACCTTTCTCGCGCTGGCCGCGCTGGTGGTGGTGCCGTCGCAGCTGATCGTCGGCGGACTCGGGCTCGAGCAGCTCACCTCGGACTACGACGCCTCGCCCGGCTTTGCCGAGACGGCGATTCCGGCGGCGGTGGCCTATCTGGTCGTGGCGCCGCTGGTCACCGCGATCTGCGTGCACGCGCTGCGGTCGGTGGCGATGGGCGGCTCCCCCGGGGCCCGCGAGGCGATCGTGAAGGGCTTCGAGTCGTTCACCCCGATCTTCTTCGCCGTGCTGCTGGCCGCGGCCGGGATCGCGGTCGGGCTGATCCTGATCATCCCCGGCATCTACCTGTTCGTCCGCTGGTACTTCGTGCCCCAATCGGTGGTGCTCGAGGGCGCCCGGGGCCCGGGCGCGCTGCGTGGCAGCGGCAGGCTCGTGGAGGGCGCCTGGTGGCGCACGTTCGCGATGGTCGTGCTGGTCAACCTGATCACGGTGCTGGTGGGGTTCGCCCTGGGCGCCCCGTTCACGGCGCTGGCCGACACCAGCGACCGGGCGATCTGGTGGTTGGCGGGCCAGGTCGTGGCCGCGTCGGTCACCTCGCCGTTCGCCGCGCTCTTCTCGACGCTCCTCTACTACGACCTGCGCGAGCGCAAGCGGGCGGCGGCCGGCGCCGCGTCTTAGTGCTTCACGCCCGGTCCACCTGCTGCACGTGCGAAATGACCTCGCCGTCCAGCAGCACGTGCACGGCGAACCCGGCCGGCTCCGGCACGGTGCGGAGCAGGTTCGACGTGAAGTCGAGCCGAGCCTGCATGTAGGTGCTCGGAACCGCCAACACGGCACGGCCGGCCAGGACTGCGGTGACGGCGCGATGCATGTGGCCGGCCACGAGGCGGCGCACCTGCGGGTGGCGCTCGACCACCGCGGCGAGCGCCCGGCGGTCCTCCGCTGGGAGCCCGATCGCGTCCAGCGCCGGGATCCCGGTGACGAGCGGCGGGTGGTGCATGGCCAGCACGGTCGGCGCCTCGGGCGCGGACCGTAGCTCCGCGTCGAGCCACGACAGCCGCTCCTCGTCGAGGGCGCCGGGATCCTCGCCCGGACTGGTGGTGTCGAGCACGACGAGCCGGAGCGGGCCCAGCTCGGCCGCGTACTGCACGGGCTCGCCGCCCACCCCCGGCAGGTCGAAGTGCCGGCGAAGCGCGGCGCGTTCGTCGTGATTGCCCGGCAGGACGTATATGGGCGCGTGGATCGGCGCGAGGAGCTCACGCAGCTGGTCGTACTCGGCGTCCTCCGCGTGCTCGGCGAGGTCGCCCGACACGAGCACCGCGTCGGGGCTCGGCCGGAGCGCCTGCACGGCCTCGACCGCGGCCGCCAGCGCCGAGACAGGATCGCAGCCGTCCCAGGTGGCTCCCACGTGCGGATCGCTGAGTTGCGCGAGCAGAAACGTCGCGCGATGCTAACCCCATGCAGCCCGAAACCGCTACCGATCAGGA